>ENA-UEPJ01000042-UEPJ01000042.1-human-gut-metagenome-genome-assembly--contig:-NODE-42-length-145815-cov-13.445128_pt1 | contig 145815 bp, 118 predicted proteins | sample MGYA00242890_ERZ507896 | MGnify/ENA primary metagenome ERZ507896 (study PRJEB26167, sample SAMN06115508) | human gut metagenome | host: Homo sapiens | place: China:Qinghai | collected 2015-08-20...
TACACCTCGTACTTGGCCGCGCCGGTGACAGCGTTCCACTTCAGGGTGGGACGGCCCTGACTGTCGTTGCCGCCGGTGACGCTGGGGGCCGTCAGAGGCGTAGGCTTGCAGTGCAGCGCTGCTGCCAGCAGATCCTCGTTGCCCTCAGAGATACTGATCTTCGCCCAGTCCGCCGCCGTGCCGGCGTAGTACACGTCCGTCAGGCTGTCGCAGTAGTAGAACGCCTTGCTGCTGATTTCTGTCACGCTCTTAGGAATGGTTACTCTGGCCAGTCGGACGCAGTTGGAAAACACTTCTCCACTGATATAGGTCACACTCTCCGGGATCGTCACAGCGGTCAAAGCGGTACAGCCACTGAATACAGAGTTGCCGATGCTGGTCACGCTGTCCGGTATCGTCACAGACGTCAACCCCGTGCAGCCGCTGAACGCAGAGCCGCCGATTTCCGTCACACTACTCGGGATCGCCACAGAGGCCAGCGAGGTGCAGCCGCTGAATGCTCCGTCGCCGATACTGGTCACGCTGCTGGGGATCGTCACGGATGTCAGGCCGCTGCAGTCGCTGAACGCATAGTCTCCGATGCTGGTCACACCATCCGGAATTGTCACGGACGTCAGGCCGCTGCAGCCGCTGAACGCAGAGCCGCCGATGCTGGTCACGCTGTCCGGAATCGCCACGGATGTCAGATTCTCGCAATAGTAGAACGCCTGGTCGCCGATGGCACGGACGCCCTGCTGTATGACGACGCGCTTGATGTACGCCCGGCAGCTGTACCACGGCGCGTTGTTGTCGTGGCTGTAGTTGCTGATTCGCCCGGTGCCGCTGATGATCAGGGTGCCGTCACCGGTCAGTTCCCACGTCACATTGATACCACAATCGCCCTTGCCATAGATGTTGTCCTTGAAATGCACCGTGGCACTCGTCGGAATGCTCACGTTCAGCTTCTGCCAGTCCGTGCCATACCCGCCATAGTAGATATCCGTCAGGCTGCTGCAGTTGTCGAACGCATATTGTCCAACGTTGGTCACGCTGCCCGGGATCGTCACAGATGTCAGTGCGGCACAACCACTGAATGCATCGCCGCCGATGCTGGTCACACCATCCGGAATTGTCACGGATGTCAGGCCGCTGCAGTCCCAGAACGCATGGTCGCCGATGCTGGTCACGCCCTGCTGCATGACGACGCGCTTGATGTACGTCCTGCAGCTGTACCACGGTGACCTGGAATCGTAGGTATAATCGGTCATCGCTCCCGTGCCGCTGATGGTCAGGGTACCGTCCGCCGTCAGCGTCCATGTGACGTTCTCGCCGCAGCTGCCGCTGTCGTAGATGTTGTCCTTGAAATGGACATTCATGCGATCCGGAATGGAATCACGGACATTGCTGACAACGCGATTCCATACTCGCCCCCAGTTATCATAATAGATGTCCGTCCAATTCGGGCAGGACGCGAGATCACCTTCATAGATATCGGTAATCCCGTCAGGGATATCTACGGATTTCAGATTGGTACAGCCCTCAAACATATCGAGAAAAAGTCTATTGCTCATGCTGTCCGGAAGGCTTACCGAGGTCAGTGCCGAGCAGTCCCGGAGCGCACCATGACCAATATATACTGTCGAAGGCGGCAGCACCACTCTTTTGGCACCGGAGTTTTGCTGAAACGCACCGTCTCCAATAGAAATTACACCGTCCGGCACAATGATCTCCGCCAGATCGGTGCAGTCAGCAAACGCATAGCTGCCGATGGTTTTAATACCGCTGCCGATGATCAGGCAGCGGATACCACTGTCATAGATATCCTGATACCAAGGCGCTTTCCCATAAGCAAAATCTGCAATCCCTCCCTCGGTGTACCCTGTGCCCACGGTAATGATCAATGTACCGGCCTTTGTCAACTTCCACTGCGTATTGTTTCCTGAGGAATTGTCCCCACAAGTTCCGCTGGAAATCAGGTCGTTTTTATAGTATATCTGTGCAGCTGCAGGCAATACACTGCCGCTGCTGCCCCGCGATGCCGTCCAATCCGCCCTCGTACCATTGAAAAACACATTTTTCAGGGAGGTACAGTCATAAAATGTAGCGCCGCTGCCAAATTCCAGGCTGTTTCCCTCGAATACCACATCCGTCAAACCTGTACAGCACTCAAACGCACTGCCGTCGATGTTCGTCACGCTGGCAGGTATCAGTACCTGCGTCAAGCTATGGCAGGCGCGGAATGCGTTGAGACCAATATTGGTCAGGTTATTAGGCAGTGTAATACTTTGCAGACTGCTGCAGGCCCAGAATGCCGCCTCGCCGATAGAAGTCAGCGTGGATGGCAGTGATACGCTGCGCAGATTTTCGTAATAATGAAACGCGTTGTCAGAAATGGATTCAACTCCCTCGCCGATGAGCACCTTTTTGATCTTGCTCTTGTACTGACTCCACGGCGCGCCAAACATATTTCCCTCGCCGCTGATGGTCAGGGTACCATCCGAGGTCAGCGTCCATTTCATCAGTTGGCTGTTGTTTAGTGTACCCCCACAGGTACCGCTGTCCACAACAGTATCTCTGCTGCTGATCGCCCAAACGGTGTCCACCATTCCCAGCGGGACGGTGGCCAGCAGCATCACGGCCGCCAACAGGATGGATAGGATACGTTTTTTCACAGAAACTCCCCCTTTTCTTTCTGATCTCCGCCGGTACGTGCCGGCAGGTCATTACAACGATAGAATACACCTGTTTTCGTGTGATTTCAATAAGCCGGCTGCATAGTATCAGTCTTATTTCATATTTTTCTGACAAAGAGCAAAAAAAGAGGACTGTCCCGGACAGTCCTCTTTTTTTGTTGCTTAGAAGTGGCCGCTGCGGCCGGAGCCGCCTCCGCCGGACTCGCTGTGGGAGTCGTTCTTCTCCTTTTTGCGGCGGGTCTCGGTGGTGTGGGTGTAAATGTCCGAGCGCTCCGTCAGGTCCAGGCCCTCGGCGGTGACGTAGACATCCGCCTCCGCACCGCGGCGGACGGACTTCATCTTGCCCTTCAGCACCAGGCACACCGCCAGCGCCACGCCGCAGCCCACCAGCAGCGCCGGGAAGATCACCTTGCCCAGAGGCTTGCGCACCGCGTGGCCCTCTGACGCCTGCTGCATCATGTCGGCGCAGGTGGTCAGATAGGCATGGAAGCCGCCGTACCAGTCGTCATCGCCCAGATAGTCCAGGAAGCTGTCCTCCAGCTGCTGCTGGGCATAGCTGCCGAGCATGCTCTGGGCGTAGCCGTCGCGGACATACAGGCTGTAGCTGCGGTCGTACATGCTCAGGAGCAGCAGCACGCCGTCGCGGTCCTCGCCGATGCCGAAGTCGTAGTCGTTGTAGATGGTGTAGGCGGCCTCGTAGACGCCGTCGGCATACTGCTCGTAGTCGTAGATGGTGACCACGTACACCGCGCAGTCGTACTGCCAGGTGATCTGGTCGGCCAGGGATTCCAGCTGCTGGCGCTCGCCGTCGGTGAGCAGGCTCTCCGTGTCGTAGATCAGGGCGTCGCCGGGCTGGGTCTCCGCCCAGGCGGGGACGGTCAGCGTCAGCGCTGCCAGCAGGGCCAGCAGGAATGTACAAGTTCTCTTTTTCATGGCGCTGTCCCCCCTTACACCAACATCATGATGGCGGCGGTAATGGCCGCCACCGGCGCCGCCACAGCGGCGAAGATGGTCCAGAACTTGCCCATATCCGTGGGCAGGTCGCCCACCAGCCTGCCAGTCTGGCCGTTCATGGCGAACAGGAAATCCTGTCCCTTCCACTTGGTATGGAGCATCCAAACGGGCAGCAGGGCGTAATGCACCTTGCCGCGCCGCAGCCGGATGTCCTGCCGCAGGGGAATGCAGCTGTCGTACTGCTCCGCCGTGCGGCGCAGGGCGCTCTCCAGCGAGGCGGCGCAGCGTCCGTCGGCGCGGTCATGGCTGTCCTCCACGCTGACATCGTACTTGTCGGCCAGGAAGCCGGGCAGGTACGCGGTGGAGAAGGGCTTCAGATCGGTGTAGTCATACGGCTCGATGGAGTCCATGTGGTCATCGGGCATCTTGCTGGACGCGTCCACGGGTACCTTTTCGAAGGAGATGGAGCCGCCTCGGTGAACGTCGTAGTGCTCCGTCTCCGTCACCTCATAGTCGGAGGTCTCGTACTCGTGGTGGATGAGGCCCTCGTAGTCCACGGTGCCCTCGGCCTGGCCGTCGAACATCCAGAAGGGGACATACACGCCCTGGATCTTCTCGATGTGGTTGCCGCTGGTAAACGCCTTGGGCAGCAGGGGCTTGCCCTTATAGTGGTTCTTCAGGGCAGCCACGGCGTCCTCCTTGCTGAGCTTGAAGGGCAGGACGAAGTCCGGCTTCAGCGCGCCGCTGAACTGGCCCGGTACCACGGTGGGATTGCCGCAGTAGGGGCAGGACGTGGCGGCGGTGGAGGCGTCGCAGATCAGCTCCGCGCCGCAGGAGGGGCAGTTATAGGCCTTCATGCCGTCGGCCTCCGCGCCCCAGTCGCTGCTCAGGCCGGAGGTGTCCCAGCCCTGGGACTCCATGTCCGCCATCTTCTGGCGGTTTGCCTCAGCTTTGGCCTCCGCCTTTTCGGACGCCGCTGCCGCGGCGGCTTCCTTGTCGGCGTACAGCTTTTCAATGTCCGCCACCTCGTACTGTGTGCCGCAGTAGTCGCACTCCAGCTTGCCGGACGCGCCCACAAAGTGCAGCGGGCCGGTGCAGGCAGGGCATTTATAGTTGGTCACTTGGGATGCCATAATTTTCCTCCCTCTCACAGTCTGACTGGGGCGGCCTTACAGGGGCCGTCCGCAGTTCTGGCAGAACTTGCTGCCGTCATTTTCCAGCTTGGCGCCGCAGCTGGGGCAGAACGTGGGCCGGAAGCCGGTGTCCTGCCGGGGCGCATAGTCCTGACGAGGGGCGTAATCCTGATTGGGTGCAGACTGCTGATAGCCGCCCTTCCCGGGGACGCCCAGGTAGACGGAGCTGTCGAAGCCCAGGATCATGGTGAACACGGAGGGCAGGAAGATCAGGCCCACCGCAAAGCCGCCGCTCTTGCCGAAGGCCTTGGCCAGCTTGATGCAGGTCTGGATGCCCAGGACGATGTTGTAGATGGGGATCAGCAACATCAAAAAGCGCCAGCCGCTGCCCCAGGTGATCTCGAAGAGGGTATAGACGTTGTAGAAGGGTACGATGGAGGCCCAGCCGGGCTTGCCCGCCTTCTTGAACAGCAGCCAGCAGGCCACGATGCCCGCCACGCCCAGCAGCAGGGAGAGGAAGCTGGCGAAGGGGCTGGGGGCCATCTGGTACTCATAATAATAGTAATCGATGAACTGCATGGTCTTCTCCTTTCACATGTCACACGGTGTCAGGGACGGGGATTGCCGCAGTTGGCACAGAACTTGCCCTTGTTGACGCTGCCGCAGGAGCAGGTCCACTCGTCGGCAGGTCTGGGCTTGCCGCACTCGCCGCAGAATTTGCCGGTGTTCACCGCGCCGCAGGAGCACTTCCACTCCCCGGCGGGGGCGGGCTTGGGCTGGCCGCACTCGGCGCAGAACTTGCCGGTGTTGCCGGTGTGTCCGCAGGCGCAGGTCCAGCCGCCTGCCGCGGGAGCGGCCTGCTGCTGCATCTGCTGTTGCTGCTGCATCTGCTGCTGACCCATGGCGTACAGATCCTGGGCATTCATGCCGCCGGCCTGACCCGCCATGTTCATGCCCATGAACGCCATGGCCGCGCCGCCCTTGTTGGCCGCCGCCATCTTCATGGCGTCGCCCTGACTGCCCACCAGGTGCGCCGCCGCGCGGGTGGGATCCATGAAGGCCGCGTTGCGCTGCAGCTCCTTGAGCATCTTCTCGTCTTCCTCATCGGCGGTAACGCTGGAGACGCCAAAGGAGACGATCTCGATGCCCCGCAGGTCGCGCCACTTCTTGCTCAGCACCTCGTTGAGGGCGTCGGCCAGCTCCATGGTGTGGCCGGGCAGCTGGGAGTAACGGATGCCGGTCTCGCCGATCTTGGCGAAGGCGGGCTGGAGGGCCGTCAGCAGCTCGGTCTTGAGCTGGCTGTCCAGCCGGTCGCGGGTGTAGTCCTCGCTGACGTTGCCGCAGACGTTGGTGTAGAACAGCATGGGGTTGGAGACGCGGTAGCTGTACTCGCCGAAGCAGCGGATGCCCACGTCGATGTCGATGCCGGCCCGCTGGTCCACCACGCGGAAGGGCACGGGGCTGGGCGTGCCGTACTTATTGCCGATAAGCTCCTTGGTGTTGAAGTAGTAGATGCGCTGATCCTTGGGGGCCTCGCCGCCGAAGGTAAAGCGGTTGGCCATGGTACCGAACATGTTCTTCAGACCCTGGCCCAGACTGCCGCAGAACAGGGACGGCTCCGAGGACATGTCGTAGGTATACTCGCCGGTCTCGGCGCACATGTCCACGATCTTGCCCTGGTCCACGATGAGCATGCACTGGCCGTCCGCCACCGCGATGACGGAGCCGTCGGTGATGACGTTGTCATCGCCGTGACGGTTGCTGGAGCGTCGGGTGGTCTTTTTCTGTCCCTTTACCGCCAGCACGTTCTCGGGAATGGCGTCACAATAAAAATATTCCTTCCACTGGTCAGCCAGCGTACCGCCGGCCGCGCCCATCGCCGCTCTGATAAGTCCCATAGTCTTTCTCCTTTTTCTGCAATTTGGGGGCGCTCCCCTGTTTCGCCCCGTTGGGTGCTTTTAGCATACCATAAAGCGTGTGCTTATGCAATCGCGGCGCGGTAAAAAAACACCGCCGATCCCTGAGAGGACCGGCGGTGTGCCGCATCATGCGATGTCCGTCATGTCAAAGAGCCGCGTCTTGCCCTGCTGGAAGCGGTCGTAGGCCGTCAGGGCGTAGAAGCCCTGCTCCGTGGCCATGCCATCCGGCTTCGTCTGCCGGGCGCTGTGGCGAAAACCGCCGCCGGTGCAGGCAAAGGCACACAGGCCGTCCAACGGGGACGCGCCGTCCTTCAGGAAGCGCTCATCCGATGCGGGGTCGATGCCCAACGCCGTCAGGGCCACGATCACCTGCGCACAGGACTCGCTGTTGCTCTCGCCCCAGCTCATGAAGCCGCCGTCCGCCTGCTGGACCCCGGACAGATATGCCAGCGCCGCGTCAACTGCGGTCTTGACTTCAGCATCTTCCTGATAAGATGCCAGAGCCGTCAAAGCCATGGCGGTCATGTCCACGTCGGAAACGTCGCCCATCAGAGTCCAGCCGCCGTCGGCGCACTGGGCGGACAGGATCTCCGCCACCAGGCCTTCGCGGGTGGTCTGCTCCTCGCCGTCGGCGCACTGCGGGATATCGTAAGCCCCGCAGTCCAGAGCGATCAGCGCCCAGATGGGGCCGTTGAGACCCTGGGCACGGACGAAGGTCATATCGCTCAGACCCGCCGTCAGGTCCACGCCCGCCACGTTGGCGGCATCGCAGCCTGCGGCCGTCAGGCCCAGGATGGTGCGGGAATTCTCGGTGGATTTTGCGTGGTGCAGCCGCACGGAGCCCGCCTGCTGCACGTAATCCTCCACGCTCCGCTCGTAGCTCCGGGCCGCCGTGTCGCTGAGCAGCCCCGCGCGGCTCAGGCCGATCACCGCCCACTCACCGCCGATGGAGCCCGCCGTGGGGGCGCCCTGCGTCTGGAGATAGGCCCCCGTCTCGCGGCAGGCCGTCTGCCACGGGGCCTCCGGCACAGGCTGCGCGCCGCAGGCGGGCAGCAGCACCAGCACTGCCAGCAGCAGGGCCGCTATACTCTGTTTCATCCGATCCCCTCCTTACAGGAATTCCACGTATTTCAGGCGCAGGCGCTGCCTTAGCCCCGCGTTGTGCCAGGTACGCCGCCAGATCTCGTCCTTCAGGCGCAGTACCCGACGGCGCTGCTCCTCCGTCATGGGCCGGCCCCGGAAGCGGGCCTCCTGCCACAGTCGGGCCGCCAGCAGGTAGTCCTCCCGCAGGTCCTGATTCATATAGGCCACATAGTCCTCCGGCGGGCAGTTCCGCGCCGCCATGCCCCGGGCACGGAGCACATCCATCGTATAGCGGAAGATGGCGTCGATGGCGGCCGCCGCGTCCGCGCCGAAAAACGACGCTTTCCGCTGCCGTGTCCGCCGCCGCTCCCGCAGGATACGGCCCAGCAGCACCGCCGCCAGTACCACGGCCAGTGATACCAGCAGCACCAGCAGTACGGTCATGCCATGCTTCAGCCAGAGCTCCCGCAGTGCCTCTGTCACGGGGTCCCGGGCGTCGGTGTCGTCCGGCTGCTCCGGTGTGTCCTCCAGCGGGGCCTGACCCACCAGACCGGAGATGCTCTGGTACCGCTCCGCCTTTTCCATGGCGGAGAAATAGGGAGGCGTGACCTCAAAGGGCAGCCAGCCAAGGCCATCCTGATAGTACTCCACCCATGCGTGGGCACGGCTGCCGTCCACCGGCAGCGTCTGGCCCGCGGTCATATGGGCTGCATCGTCCTTTGTTACCAGAAAGCCCTCCACATAGCGGGCGGGGATGCCGTAGTAACGGAACATCAGGGCCGCCGCCGTGGCGTAGTGGACATCGTAACCGGTCTGGGTGCCGTCCAGAAACGTCAGGGCGAAGTCGCCGCCGGTAATGGGAAGAACATTCTCCTCATAGGTGATGTAGGTGGTCAGATAGAACAGGATGTTCTGCTTGGCCCGCCGGTAATCGAAGTGTACCTGCCCCTCGTCTTTCTGATAGCCGCCCAGCTTCTCCTCCAGAAAACCGCGGATATCATCAGGGATGTCCGTATAGTGGTCGTAGACGAAGCGGTTATAGGCCGCCTCTGTATTCAGAAAGGCATTGGTCTGCTCCGTCTCCTCCAGCAGTGCCGCAGCAAGCCGCTGGTACTGGGTGATGATATTGTCGCTGGCGTGGAAGCTGTACGTCCGCTGCCCCCGCAGGCCGCTTGCCAGCAGGGTACGGTCGCCGATCTGCGCCGCATCCAGCACATCGCTGTCCGCCAGCAGCTCATAGGGCGCATAGAGATACTTCCCCGACGCGCCGACGTTCTGCACCGTCACGGTGTTGTCATAGCGCAGCACGTCCGACACACCGGCCTGCGCCGCTGTGGTCAGCTGGCTCTGGGCGTAAAATCCGTCCTGATGCAGCCAGTAGAAGGTATCCGCGTCCTCACTGAGGGTCTTGCTGTCCAGCACGGTCCAGCGGCTGTTGGCATACGTCTCGCCCACGAAGCCCCGGAGATAGTAGGAGATCGGCTGGGTCATGGTGACCTCCAGCATGGTGTCCTCCGTGGTGCGGCGGGGGCCGATGCCGGTCATATCGCCCTCCGGCAGACCTGCGGCGGCGTTGCTGCCGTAGCGCAGGATATCCGCCCGTGCCGCTGTCCAGCGGGCGGCGGTATCCACGGCGGCAGGGTGGGCGGCGTCGCCGTTCCAGCAGCCCAGCGCCGTGACGCAGGCCAGCAGCAGCGCCGCAGGACGCAGCCACGCCCGCAGTGGGGCGGAGGACGCGTGCCGTCCGCCGAAGCGCACGGCGTAGAGCAAAAGCAGCGTCAAAGCCGCCAGCAGCAGCCACCATACGGCGGTCAGGGGCGCAAACAGCACCGCCGCCGCAGCCAGTACCAGCGCCATGGGCCAGAAGCGCAGGTCGCTGGGGCGGCGCACGCAGGCCATGCACCACAGGCCGCAGACCACACCCAGCAGGCACAGTACCGCCGTCAGGCCCGCGGCGCCGTCGTCCTGCGCCAGAAAGCTGGTGTAATTGCGGGCGTGGAGCTGCTGCCACGTCTGCACCGCCGCGTCCAGCAGCTGGGCAAGACCGTTGGTCACAGTACCCGGCAGTGCCAGCACCGTCAGCAGGCAGCCCGCCATCCATGCTGCGTCAGGCAGCCACGAGAGGCGCGTGCCTTCCGTCAGACACACGGTGGCCGCCGCTAAAACGCCCAGCAGCACCGGCCACAGGGGCGATACCGGCAGGGAAAGCAGCGTGATGAGCAGGGTCATGAGCCCCGCCGTCAGAAGGGATGCGGTCAGAAGTCCGCCGAAGCGGGCGCCATTAAAGCGCAAGATAGATCCCCTCCTTACTTCGCAGCATGGCGGTCGAGACCGCCACGTGGGTCACGGGCGTACCGGAGGCGGTGGTCAGGTCCTCCGGCTCCGACCGCAGAGACAGCACCGCCGCGTGGGCGTAGTCCAGTCCCTGCGTCTCCGCCAGACGCCGTGTCACCGTCCGGGTGTCCGGCTCCGTCTCCGCCGACAGCAGGCCGGACAGGGCCTGCGTCAGCTCCTCCGTGTCGCCGATGGCACATAGCCGCGGCTCCATGGTCTCGCGGTCCAGCCACGCCGCCTGATGGGGCAGGCCCGCCTCGCATAAGGCCGCAGACACGGAGACAGCCGCCTCGCCCAGCGCCTCCCGCTCCTCCGGAGAAGGGGCGGTATCAGCGGTGTTGTCCAGCACCAGCAGAATGGCGTTGTTTACCGGAAGACCCAGCTGGCGCACCAGCAGGTGATCCGTCTTTTCCGACAGCTTCCAGTGAATGTTTTTGATCCGGTCGCCGGACAGGTATTCCCGCAGGGCGAATGTCTCGCTGGGATCATTGCCGGGATGATACATGGAGTATTCGCTGCTGTCCATGTCGGGGCTCCGGCGCTCCGACACCGTCAGCTCCACCGTCCAGACATCCGGCAGCACCAGAGACGGGGCTGTCAGCCCCACCGGCTTCTTCGCCCCCACAAGACCGAACATGTCGTAGACCCGCAGGGCCGTCAGCGTCAGCTCCAGCTTGCCGCAGTGCCGGGGCCGGAGGGTACATACCGTCTGGGCCTTGGCGTGCCCTGCCGCAGGGAGGCAGGCTGCGGTATGCGTCACCTCGCCAGTCAGCAGATTCCGGCATTGGACGTCTGCCTGCACCCGCAGGCAGCTGAGAAGGCCGCTGTTTGCCACCGTTACCGTTACCGGCAGTTCCTCCCCCTTGCGGCAGGAGACAGCGGCGGACAGCTGGGCCGTCAGGCGCTTGCGCAGGGCGCAGGCCGCGGCGATCTCCGCCGCGGCGCAGAGCGCCGAGGCCAGCAGGATGCCGCCGGCCATATTGCCCGCGCCCCGTGCCCACGCTGCCAGCCACAGCAGCAGCCATACAATAAAAACGATCCGATTTTTCGCCATCGCTCAGATGTGGTCGGGCCGCGGAACCTGCTGCACCACCTCTGCCAGCACGTCTTTGGCGGTGGTCTCGGCGATCCTGGCCTTGGGCGACAGGATGAGACGGTGGGCGCACACGTCGGCAAAGACGGCGGCCACATCATCGGGCAGCACGTAGTCACGGCCCGCCATGTAGGCGCGGCTCCTGCTGATGCGGCACACCGCCAGAGCGCCGCGAGGGCTGACGCCCAGCACCGTCAGCGGGTGGCTGCGGCTGGCCTCCGCCAGGCTGGTGACATACTCCAGCAGGGCGTCCGCCATGTGGACTGACTGGGCTTCCTTCTGCATAGCCAGCACCTCCGCGCAGGAGGACACGGTGGCCACCGCCTCCAGCGGGTCGCCGGTCTGGCGGTCACGGAGGATGTTCACTTGACTTGCAAAATCGGGATATCCCATCTCCAGCCGCACCATGAAGCGGTCCAGCTGGGCTTGAGGCAGCAGCTGCGTACCGGCAGAGCCTACCGGGTTCTGGGTGGCGATGACCACGAAGGGGTCCGGCAGCTTGTGGGTCTGGCCGTCCACGGTGACCTGACGCTCCTCCATCACCTCCAGCAGCGCCGACTGGGTCTTGCTGGAGGTGCGGTTGATCTCATCGGCCAGCAGCAGGTTGGTCATCACCGCGCCGGGCTGATAGGCAAAGCTGCCGCTCTCCTTATGGTACATGGAGAAACCTACGATATCCGAGGGCAGCACGTCCGGCGTGAACTGGATACGCCCATACCGGAGACCCAGGGCGCGGCTGAAGGCCAGCGCCGTGGTGGTCTTGCCGGTACCGGGCACGTCGTCCAGCAGCACATGGCCGCGGGAGAGCACCGTCATCATGATCTTTTCCAGCACATCGTCCTTACCGGCGATGACCTTTTTCACTTCATGCAGGATCTTTTCTACGCTGGTATTCATCTGCTTTTCTCCTCTTACCATTCTTTATAGTAGTTGCCGCTGGAAACGCCGTAATTGCCGTTGGCGCTGGAATAGCCGCCGATGTCCTTGCCCATGGCCAGCGTGTACCGCACGCGGATGACGCTGCCGTCCTGCGGCTTGCAGACGTTGAAGCCGTAGCCCGGATAGCTGCCGTTATAGGAATACATCCAGCCCGACCAGCGGTAGAAGTCAAATTCACCAAGACTGTCCATGGAGAAGGGTTGGGGATCCAGTCCCGCACCGTTCTCGTCCATGCCGTCGGCCATGATCAGCTCCATCAGTTCGGAATCGATGAAAAAGCCGCTGCAAATGCCGCTGCGCTGGATGGCGGACAGATAGCTGCCGCTGCCGCTGACGGTGTAGCCGTTCTCCGTCAGCACCTGCTGCACCACGGTCCATGCGTCCGTGCCGCCGGGGACCGTCACCTCCGTGGGCGCCACCAGATAGCCGAGGCCCACGGTGGTGGCCTCCACGCTGACGGTAACGGTGATGTCGCCGTTTTCATAGTAGACCGTCCAGCTGCGGGTGGCGGAATAGCCGTCGCCATCGGTGGCGGTGATGGTGATGGTATTGGCCCCCACGTTGGAGAGGTAGGCGGTGTAACCGAACTGGTAGCCGGACTGGCTGATGGGTGCGGACACCACCGTGCCGTTCACCGACACGGTGTAGTTGTTGGCGTAGAGCTGCTGGCCGTTGCAGCTGCGGCCATCCACCAGCACGATGAGGTCGGGCGTTTTCATGGTCAGACCGTTGGTCAGACCGATAACGGTGCCGTCCGCCTCCACCTGGGCGATGATGGTGGGCTGGCGGTCCTCCGGAGTACCCTCCGCGCCGCGCTGGAAGTGCAGCTGGTATTTATAGGTCTTGCTCCGGCCCGTGGAATCCTTGTAGTCGATGTACAGCTGCCGGTCCTCGCGGCCCATGTCCACGGTGTACCGGTCGTCGCTGTCCTGGGTCAGGGAGAAGGTGCCGGTGCTGTCGCTGACGCGGACGTTCGTGATGGCCTCCTTGCCGGTGCTCCGGATCAGCCGAAGCTGGAATTTGTACTGCTGGCTGTCCACCGTCACCTTTTCAAAGGAAGCAGAACTCTGTGCCGTATTGTCGTCAATGACGGTATCGGAAATACTGGTTATGATCCGGAAGGCATTGGCGTTGTAGATGATGGTATAGGTCACATCGGCGGTGGAGGACTGATAGCTTGCCTTGACGCGGATGCGGTTCTCGCCGGAGTTCAGGTCGGCGGTGTAGCTGCCGCCGCTGCCGGCGAGGGTCCTGCCGTTGAGCTCCACGGACTGCACCGGATAGGTGCTGCCGTCCCGCTCGGCGCAGGCGGTAAAGGTCAGCGCGCCCTCCGACACGGTGCCAAGCTCGCCCAGCTGCCGCCCGTCCGAGGTGCGCTTCGCCACGATGATAAGCTCCCCGGGCTGGGCGTAGCAGACGGTGTAGCTGCGGGTGGCGCGGACGGTGCCGCCGTCCTCCCGATAGTCCGCGCTGACAACGATGGTATTGGCTCCCGCCGCCAGATGCACCGTCACGGAGGTGGTCTGTGCGGCATAGCGCAGCTCCCTGCCGTTGACGGTGACGGCGAGGCCGATGGGCTCCCGCTGCGGCTGGTGGGTGATGGTAAAGGGATAGGTCTCCTCCGCCGTGGTCTCGCCGTCGATGATGCTGGTGGTAAAATACAGCGCGGCATCCGGTGCCTCCGGTACGGTAACGTCCCCCGGCGCGGCGTGGTCCGGTGTCTGTCCGCCGGAGCCGCCGCCGTTATCCGCGATGTCCAGCAGGTCGCCGATGCCGTCCCGCCCGTCCGAGGACGCGGTGTCGCTGTCCACGGGGGGCGCGTCCGGCGTGGGGGTATCGTCAGGCTGCGCGCTTTCCGGTGCGTCCGGCTGATCCGGCGGCGTCTCGTCCTCAGGGACCTCCGCGTCGTTGGCGCTGTCCATGGCCGTCACGCGGTCGCCGTCGTACAGCACCTCCCCGGGTGAGTACAGCATGCGGGATGCCGCCCGGGCATCCTCCCGTGGGGCATGGCCGGTCTGAAGCCGCGTCACGCACAGCACCGCCGCCATACACAGCAGTATGGCCATGGCGGTCTGCATCACGCCTCCCAGTCTCTTTTTCACGCTTCACGCTCCTTCTGCAACCGCCGCAGGAGGGGAGCGGCACGAGACCTCCCCCTCCTGCGGGACTTACGCTTTGTTTTTCTTTTCGGTGCGCCGCACCGCCGCCAGCCAGCGGAGGATCAACGCGATCGCCGCCGCAGACGCCAGGATGCCGCCGCCCAGCCACACAAGGCTCCAGTCAAAGGGCTGCGCCTGCTCCGGCCGGGTCTGGTCTGTGGGCTGCATCCGGTCCGCAGGCTTCACACCGTCGGACATTGTCTCGTCGGCGGAGGGTGTTTCCCCGCCGTTCTCCGCGCTCTGGGCCAGCAGCTGCCGGTACTGGGCGGCGGCAGTCTCCATCTGCTGCACCAGCCTGGCGTCCACCAGCTGCTTCTGCTCCGCCGTCAGGGCGTCGTAGGCCTCCTGAGCCTTGCGGATGGCATCGCCGCTGTCTGCCGTCACCGTGCCGATGGCAGAGATGAGACTCTCCGCCGCCTTGGCCGCGGCGTAATTGCTCTCGTAGGTGCGGTAGGCCGTCTCGCCCTCCTGCAGCGATGCGTAGTTGGGCACCAGCGCCTTCTGCGATGCCGTCAGGGCGTTGTAGGCCGTGCGGGCACGCTGCAGGCGGGTCTTGGCTGCAGCCGCCTCGGTGGGGGGCATGACGGGTTTGACCGTGCCGATGGAGGAGATCAGCACCTCCACGCTGCCGCCGCAGTAGTGGTCCAGCGCCTTGGCTGCGCTGTCCCGATCCACGCTGCGCTCCAACTCCTGCCGGACACTGTCTGCCAGACGCTCCAGCCGCTGGGCCACGTCGGCGTAGGACGCTTTGTCGTTCTTCAGCCAGGTGTCCAGCTGCTCCGACGCCCTGGTGTAGACCGCCAGCAGCAGTTGGGCGCGGCTGACGCCCGCCACCTGCTCCGCAGGCAGCAGCGCCAGCTGCTCCCGGGTCAGGCCCTTTACGGCCTCCGATGTCTGGGTCAGCACCTCCGACGCTTTGTGCAGCTGGCCCAGTGTGGTCGTACCCTCGGTGAAGGCCAGCTTGTCCAGCAGCAGCCGGGCCACCCCTGCGGCGTAGCCGTTGAGGGCGGCGGTCATGCCCGATGCGTCGGCGCAATCGCCCAGCTGGCTGCGGATATCCGCCGCCAGACGGCCGATGCCGGACTTCACGGCGGTGTATTTCACCTTGTCGGCGCTCTCCCACTGCCGCAGCAGGTCCAAATTCTGTTCGTAGGCCGTTACCAGCACCTGCGCATCGGTGATGGCCCTGCCGTTGACCACCAGCCGCTTCTGGGCGGCGGTGAGGGCGTCATAGACCTGACGCACCTCCGGCAGCGCGGCGGCCAGCTCCCGCATAGCCGCGCCGGACTTCACCCGCGCCGCGATCAGCAGGTCCGCCACACCGGCAGAAAACCGACCCAGCTCCGTGTCCGTATCCGAGGACTTGGTACAGGCCTCGATGGCGGCCTTTTGTGTTTCATACAGCTTGTTCAGCTGTTCTGCAATATCCTTATAATTCTTCTTTGCGCTGCCATACAGCTTATCCAGCTGCTTCTGGGCGGCTTCCTTTGCTGCCGCCAGCAGGTCGTCCGCGCTCATGCGCGCCAGCATCTTTTCATAGGCGGCAGTCATTTCTGCTGTGGTCTTGGCGGTGCGGATGGTCTCCGCCGTCTCGGCCAGCAGCCTTTCGATCTCCTGGCATTGGGCCACGGTGGCGATAGGCTTGATCTCCCGCTCATAGCGGTCGTTCAGATAGCTGACCACCTCTTCGCGGCTCTGCTGCTCCAGAAGCTGCCAGTCAAACAGGGGATAGCCGCTGTTGACGCCGCCGAGGCTGTCCACCAGCCCGTCAAACAGCGCCGCCGTCAGTTCCGTACTCTCGCGGACGCTGTCTCCCTGGCTGCACTTCCAGCCCATGACGTAGCGGCACGCGCCCCTGCGCACCGTCAGTCCCGTGTAGTACCGGCCGTCCAGCGGGTAGCCCGCCAGCGCGCCCACCCGAACGGTGGCCGTGCCCACCAGCAGGCCGCCTGCGTTGTAGCAGTTCTCCAGCGTCAGGCCCCGGCAGCCGTACTGAGCGTTGGCGGAGTATTCGCCGCGCTCGCCGCCCAGAATGCCGCCCACGATGGTGCTGCCCGCCACGCTGCCGGTGTTGTAGCAGCTGCGGACCGTTACGGTCCCCGCCGCGGCAAGTCCCAGGACGCCGCCGGTGCCGCCCTTGTTCAGCAGCACCGCCGCAGTATCGTTGGACACCGCGCCCTGATTGGCGCACTGGAACAGCGTCACCTCCGTGCCGCTGCTGCCCGCACTTCCCACGATGCCGCCCACGCCTGCGGCGCGGCCTGCGTAGACCTCGCCGGCGTTGACGCAGCGCTCCAGTCGTGCGCCGGCGCTGATAAAGCCCACGATGCCGGCCTGCCCGCCGTCGCCGCCGGAGCCGCCCAGATAGCAGGCGCCGGGCGCGAAGGCAGTGTAGACCCGCCCCTCGCTGCGGCAGTCGGTGAGCGTGTGGCTGCCGCTGCCGCTGAGGCGGCCCACCAGACCGCCCACGGCGGCGCGCTGCGCCTTCTGGTCGTTGGCAAAGGACACGGAGACATCCACCTGCGACACGCAGTTACTGATGGTGACGCCGATGCCCTCGCCGCTGCCCAGCAGGCCGCCGATGAGGTAGCCCGCCGTGTCGCCGTCGTAGGAACGGACGCCGGTGAGCTCGATGCTGCCCCGCACCGTCAGGTTCCGGATCACCGCGTCCTGCGCCACGCCGAACAGGCCCAGCTTCTGCCGCCCGCCCAACGAAGTGATGTACAGGCCGGACACGGTATGTCCCCGGCCGTCAAAGGTGCCGGTATAGGGCCGCTGGCTGCCGCTGCTGCGCGTGCCGATCACCGGCCACTGGCAATAGCCCAGATCCACGTCCGCCGTCAGCACGGCGCTGAATCCGCCGCTCTCCGTCTGGTTGTTCACCGCATAGGCCAGCCACGCCAGCTCCTGCGCCGTGCCGATCTGGTAGGGATCGGCCTCCGTTCCGCTGCCGTGGGGCCGGCTGGCGGTGATGCCGTCCCAGCCGTTTTCCGCCCGGGAGGACTCCAGCAGCTTCTTCAGCTTGCCGGCGGCGGCGGTGTACGCCTGCTCGATGGCGGCAAGGCCCTCCTTCCGGGCCTGCTGGATGGCGGTATAGTCGGTAAGGCTGTCCAGCTCCACCGCAGCGGCCTCCCGGATGGATGTCACGCCCCGCTCCAGCGCCTGGGTCAGCAGCAGCCGCCGTGTCTCGTCGAAACCGCTGATGTCGTCCAGCTGCGCCGTCAGCGCCGCGATGCGCTGCTGCGCCAGATCATCCAGAGCCTGCCGCGCCTCATCGCGTGTCTTTTGCAGGGCTGCGGCTGCCGCCGCGTCCATGTCCGGCGCAGTATCACCCTCCGTGAAGCCTGCGGTCAGGTCCGCCAGCGCCTTGCGGGCGTCGGCGTAGATGGCGTCCACCTCCTCCACGGAGGAGGCGCTGTCCAACTTGGCCCGCCAGCTCTCATAGGCGGCCAGCGCCGCGGCCATATCGTCCTGCGTATAGTTCCTGTTGTAGACGTAGGTATTGTAGAGGTCCTGCTGCCGCTTGGCCTGATAGGTGGTGATTCTGGTCAGCAGGCCGTTGTCGCCCAGATATTTCAGTCGGATATTGCTGATGTCCGCGATGGTAGCGGCGCCGGCGATCTCCGTCTCCGCCGCCGCCAGCAGGGCATCCGCCTCCGCCTGCTCCGCCGCCGCGTACACGCGGCTTCCGGCGTAAGCGCGCAGGTCCTCCAGCAGCTGTTGGCCGCTGGCATCCGTGCCGGTGAGGACGGCGTCCAGCTGCTCCTGACACTCCCGCAGCAGCGTCTCCGTCTCGCCGCTGTCTGCGGCGGACTCGATGCGCTCCAGATAGGACAGGATCACGCCGTTATAGAGGATGCTCTGGTCCCTGCCGTAGGCGGCGTAGCCCTCATCGCCGGCCTCGGGCCGGATGAGCTTCGCCAGCAGCGTCACCGCAGCGCTGACCTTGTCCCAGCGGTCACCGCCGGTGATGTCATAGGCCGGTGTCACCGTGGACACCCGCGCCGCGTCGTGGCTGGCGGTGACCGCCATGTCCACCACGCCCCACAGCGTGTTGCCGGAGGCGCTCTGCACATGGCTGAGAACGCCGCCGTGCCACTCACCCACGATGCCGCCCACGCCCTGAGACGTGGTGCCGCCGTTGTCCGTCACCGTGCCGGTGTTGTAGGCGCAGGACAGGGTGCAGGGGCCGGTGAGGCCCGTATCATCGGCGGTGTCGATGTATCCCACGATCCCGCCTGCGCCGTAGCCCAGAGCGGGGGAGCCATCGGCGGTGACATCGGCGTAGCTTCCCACGTTCCGGATGGTCACGTCCAGCACGTTTCCGGAGATGTAGTCCGCCCCGCAGACCCAGCCCACGACGCCGCCCACGCGGCTCTCGCCGTCCACAGCGCCCTGATTCTCGCACAGGCGCACCTGGGCGTAGTCCGTCAGCAGGCCCACGATGCCGCCCACGCCGCGGCTGCCGGTGACGGCGCCGTAGTTGGTGCAGTAGCGGATGACGGCTCCCTTCTGGGCCACGCCCGCGATACCGCCGATGTAGTTGATGTTCCTGCGGCCGCCCACGGCGCCGTAGCTGCCGCAGCTGTCCACCACGGCCTGCGCCGACGCCTTGCCCACGATGCCCCCGGCCACCGCGCTGTAACTGGTGCGGTCGTTGGTGACGTACACCGTGGAGAAGCACTGAAAGATAATGCCCATACTGTATCCGGCGATGCCGCCCGCACCCACGCTGGAGATCTTGTTGCCCTGAGCGGCGGTGATGGCGATGGTGCCCGCCGTACACAGGCGCTGCACCGTGCCGGACATGCCGATGACGCCGAACAGTCCGGCGTAGGCGGCGCTCTCCACCCGCAGGCCGTGGACGACGCTGTTGCCGCCGTCAAACGTCCCCTGATAGCTCTTGCCGCCGGTGCTGCCGATGGGCGTCCAGACATAGCCGTTCAGGTCGATGTCCGAGGCCAGACGGGCACACAGCGTCCGCTGGCCGCCGTTGACCTGGTCTGCGAACCACGCCAGCTCCGCGGCAGTGGTAATGCGATAGGGGTCCTCCGCCGTGCCGCTGCCCTCCGCAGGCCGGGTACGGGACGTGCCGTCCCACTTGTCCCCCTGCGGCACGCGATTATCCGCCACGGTGGGATCCACGCCCTCCGCCGTCTGTTGGGCGGAGGCCGCGAAGGCATCCTCCAGCGTCTGAGCGTCCGCCGTGGTATGGCAGTCTTTCAGCGCTGTCAGCGCCGTGGTCAGCTGCCGGACCAGCGTCTGGCGGGCTGTGTCCAGCTGTTCCCGCCCCTCTGCCGTGCGCTTCAGCCACACGCCGCGGCTGGCCTCGGCAAAGGCGGATGCCTTGTCCTCGATCTGCTGTAAATATGTCTCATACGTTGTCTGGAGCCGCTGGATCACCGCCTGCCGTTCCTGTTCCGACAGGGTGGTGTAGGTCTGGGCCTTGACGGGCACCTCCGCCATGGCCGCGGCCAGCACCGTCAGCAGCGGCAGCTCCTCTGCCGACACAGCTGCGTCCACAGCGGCCAGCGCGCCCTGATAGAGCTTGGTCAACGCCGCCCAGCTCTCCGGCTCATAGGCCGTCTCGCTGTATTGGCTCCATAGCTGGGCCAACTGGGTGCGCAGCGTCTCCTTCTCCTGCTCTATTGCGGCAGACGGCGTCTGGGGCTGGGTCAGCTCCCAGCGCAGCATGGGCCAGCCGCCATTCTCCGCCGTCAGCAGAAAGCCGTTGGCATCGTCCTCCGCCGCGCCCTCATTCAAAGCCGCCAGCACCGCGGCGGCATCCGTCTCCTCGAACCGCCCACCGGCAGGGACAGCGTCCGTGCCGAACGCCTTGCCCGACCAGAACAGCGCCTTGCTCTCCGCGCTGAACGTACCTTCACCGCACAGTGCGCCGGCCTTCTCCGCGCTGACGGTCCGCAGCTCGCCCCAGTTTTCCGGTGCTGCCGCGTCCTCTGCGGCAGGCCGCAGGGCGGCATAGCCGTACGACGCGGTGCAGTCCGCCTGCTCCGCGATCTGTCCCACAAAACCGCCGGCGCACAGGCCACCCAGCACATCGCCGTACCGGTAGCACCGCGTCAGCGTCATGCTGCCGCCGTCGAGGCTGCCCACAAGGCCGCCGGCCGCGGCGCTGTCCAGCGCCTTTACCACGCCGGCGCCGGCGCAGCCCGTCATGGTCAGCGTACCGCCGGTGACGCGGCCCACAAAGCCGCCCACGCTGCCGCCGGACACCTCCGACTGCACCGCCGCCTCACTGCGGCAGCCGCCGATAGCCGTGTCGCCGGAAACCGTACCGGCCAGTGCGCCCAGGCTCCGGACACCGCTGTCCTCCGCCGCGGTCAGTTCGCCCCGCAGACGGAGGTCTTTTACCGCCGCGCCGTCCAGCTCTCCGAATAGGCCCCATGCCCCGACCGGTCCACCGGCCGAGGCATGAAGATCTATGGTGATGATATGGTGGGCGCCGTCGAAGCTGCCGGTGAATGTCCTGCCGTAGGGCTCGTCCACCGTGATGTCCGCTTCCAGACGGTAATTCCCGTCCGGCGCCATGGCGGCAAACTCCGCCGCCGTGGTGATAACTGCCGCCTGCGCCTCCGCCTCCGGTGAGACCGCCTGCGCCGTCACCGGCAGCAGGCTCGCCGTCATGACAAAGGCCAGCAGCAGGGCTGTGATCCGTTTTCTCATCTGCACCCTCATTCTATTTCTGCGGTTACTGCCACTTGGCGTACAGCGTCATGCTCTTTTCCACCGTGTCGCTGTCGAAGCTCCAGAGCTTGGTGCAGGCCTGATCCGCGAACCAGCCGCCGAAGGCCGCACCCTCCTTCACAGGCAGCATGGGAGGCGTCAGCTTTTCGCCGCGGCGCACCTTGCGGCTGTCGATGGCGGTGCCGCCGAAGGTCTCAAACCTCACGGTCCGGCGGCGCAGCAGCAGGAACAGCACCAGCAGGAGCAGCAGCGCGCCCAGCGCGATCCACACCCACACCGGCACCTGACCGCCGCCGTTTTCGTCCACCGGCGCGATGGCCGTGCCGTCCGTCCATCTGGCGTACAGCGTCATGCTGGCCGTCACCGTGTCGCGGTCAAAGTCCCAGGGCCGGGTCATGTCGAAATCGGTATACCAGCCCTCCAGCACGAAGCCCTCCTTGGTGGGGTCCTCGGGCCGGGTCACGTATTGGCCCCGCTTGACCACCTGCTCCGGCACGAAAGAGCCGCCGTTGCTCTCGAATTTCACGGTGCAGTCGTCCGTCACCACCACGGTGACGTCCCGGGCCTCGGCGGCATAGCTGTCCATACCGTCGGCGGTGGACACCAGATTCTCCGTGTTCCGGATGACGGAGGAGCCGGAGGTCCCGATGACCTTCAGCTGGAACGTGCCGATCATGGTGTCGGCATCCCAGTCCTCGCCGCCGCCGAAGGACACGAAGTTCATGTAGAACGCCCGCAGGCCGCCGCGCAGGGAGATGTCCGTAGTCTCGATGGCCGCCGCCGACATGGCACTATTGGGCACCAGCTCGAAGAACGCGGGATCGTAGCAGATCTCGTCCTGCATGGCGTACATGGTGTAGCCCTCGTCCTTGTCGGTGCGCTTCAGTGTCAGCAGCACCGTCACGATGTCGCCGGCGGCGGCATGCTTGGTGTCGCCGCCGTCGATGGACAGCTCGAAGAGATAGGACTTGCTGCTGTCCACCGCGTAGGCGGGGACGACGGCCGCCGCCAGCAGCGTCAGCGCCGCCAGCAGGGCGCAGAATACTTTCTTCATCTTATTTTCTCCTCCTGTTTTGTTCAGAAACCCGTTTCCATTTCCCATACGACGCGGGATATGAGCCACAGAAACATGCCTCCGAAAAACGGGCTGTCTCCCCTGCCCCCTTGGGGCAGGGGAGATCCTGTGCAGCACACGGCCCGTGATGCGGTTTACTTATCAGAAGAGAACAGTGCCTCTTGCGATGGCGCTGGCATCCAAAGCGTTCACCTGCTTATCGCCGTTGATATCCGCGCTGAGGAACACCTTCATCTCCACCACGTCGAAGCTGTCATACTTGGCGTTGTAGATGTTGTATACCAGCTGGGCGTCGTTGATGTCGGCAGTACCGGTGTAGTTCACATCGTTGTTGGACTTGTAGCTCTTGGCCTCGCCGGTCACCAGCGTGATGTGGTTCTTCACATCGGCCAGCAGGGTGTCAGCATCGCTCTCGGAGAACACCAGCCAGGAATAGGCGGAGTTATAACGGCCGGACATGTCGGTATACATGTTGGAACCGTCGTAGGCGGGGACCTTGCCCTCGCCCAGAGTCTCGCCGCTCTTCACGTTGGCCAGGATCAGGAACACGGACTTGCCGCCGTCCACCTTCACGTACTCATAGACGCTGAAGTCGAACTTATCCAGCGGGGAGATCTTGCTGACGGTGATGGAGATGTCATCACCGGTGATGTACTTGCCCGCAATGGTGTAGGTGCCGTCGCCGTTGTCGGTCACGGGCACGGTCTCACCGGACTCGGTGTACTTGGCGGAGACGGTGTACTCATAGTCGGCATCCTTCGTGAGGGTGAAGGTGAAGTCCTGACCGACGGGAGCGCTGCGGGAGACCTCGCCCACCAGATCGTCGGTGCTGCCGGTAAAGGTGATCTGAGAGGCCTCCTTGGTGCGGGTCACGGTGACCACCGTGTCGCCCAGGATCTTGTCGCCGGGGATGGTGTACTCCGTGCCGGCCTCGTTGACGGTGCAGGTGACTTCCTCGCCGCCGATGGTGACCTTCACGGTGTAGGCATAGCCGTCCTTCTTATTCAGGGTGAAGGTGTAGTCAGCCTTGTAGTCGAGCACCTGCTGCGGCAGGGTCACGTCCTCGGCGCCGCTGCCGGTCTTGGTGATCTTGTAGCTGTGGTAGGAGACATACAGCTCGATGTCGCCGGTGACGTGCTGGGCGGGGATGATGAAGGTGTTCTCATCCGCATCCCACGAAGCGGTGTAGTCTTTGCCGCCGACCTTATAGTGGACGTCCAGACCCTTGACCACATAGCCCTCCTGCATGTTGATGATGAAGTCCTTGCCGGCCTCGGCGGTGGGCTCATACCGCAGCTCCTGCTCCGCGCCGCTGACCTTGTAGGTGGGGGTGCCGATCTGGATAAACAGGTCACCCTTGACGGTGGCCTGAGGGGCGTCCTGCACGTTGGCGTTGTCCTGCAGGTCCACGCGGGCCTCCGTCAGCTGGAAGTTGGCGACACCCACGGCGTTGCAGTCAAAGACCGCCATGAAGAACGTACCGTTGCCGTTGCCGCAGGCCACATCGTCGCCGTAGCGGCTGATGGTCACGACGCCGTTGGTCTTGTCGTCGTAGACCTCGCTGGCCTGCAGGCCGAACTGCTGCATATCAGAGAAGGACACGTACCTGGGATCGTACTTGATCTTGACGGTGGCGGCGTTCCAGGTGGTCACGGACGCCTCGCTGCTGGTGATGTAGACGGGCAGGGTCAGGGTCTTGCCCACCTCGCGCTGGGTGTACCACGTGGACAGCTCGGCGGTGTAGCCGGTGGCAGTGGTCTTTTCCTTGACGGTCAGGGTCAGGGTGCTGTCGTGCTGGCCCTTGGTCAGCACTGCGTCCTGAGCTATGTTCTTCCACGCATTCACGCCGGTGACTTTCAGTTCATACTTGCCGGCGGCGGTGTTGGCGGGGATCTCCACCGTGTAGGTAACGAACTTACTCACACTTTTATCCTCGGTATCCGCGCTGGTCCAACCCATCTGGCCGTTGGTGAGGTTGTAGTCCGAGGCGGTCAGGGTTGCGTTGGGGTCGTCGTTCTCGATGTTGGTGATGGTCCAGCCCTTGGGCACCTCCAGCTTCACCTCATAGTTGGAGACGGTCACGGCGGAGGCGGGCGCCACCGTCACCCGGACGGTCTGGGCGGAGGCGCTCTTCTCCAGCTCCGTGGCGCTCAGCGCGGAGTTGACCTTGACCTCGTCTGCGGCCAGTGCGTTGACGCACAGGGAGCAGAGCATGACCAACGCCAGGAGCATGGACAGGGATCTCTTTGCGATGTGCTTCATGTTCTCTTTCCTTTCTGATTTTTGTTACCATTTAAGAGTCAGCTTTCCCAGGAAGGCTGCTCGAATTTGGACAATGTCACGGCTGTTGATGGCATCGCCGCCGGTGACAGCGCCGCACAGCTGGCGGTGGTCCTGCAGCGTCAGCTTGCCAAGGAAGGCAGCCTGTGCCTGCACGGTGTCGCGGCTGTTGATCTCACCATCGCCGTTGACGTCTCCCTTCAGGCCCACCACCAGACTGTCGCCCTCGGCGAGGACGGCGGTAAAGCTGTGCGTGCCGTCCGCAGTGGACGCCGTCAGGCGCACCAGCGTGCCGTCGGCCTTCTTCACCATCACCGTGCAGGCGGCGTCGCCGTCAGATGCCACGGTGAAGATATTCTCACCCGCGGCCCAGCCGTTGGCCGGCGCGGTGACGCGGATCTCCGGCGCACCGGCGGACGTACCGGCCTTGAAGCTGGTAACGCCGTTCTCGGTGACGCCCTCCTCGGCGCCGTTGCCGATGCCGGGCTGCGCCGCCGAAGCCCCGTTGAGGGACACGGTACGCACCGACTTGGTATAGGGCTGGACGCTGGTGCCGTAGGTATACACGGCCTCCACGCCGCCGCTTCCGTCGTCGCGGTACTCCACCAGAGCGGTGATGTCGCGCTCCAGCCCGTTGGCCAGCACCGCCACGATCTTACCGCCGGTGACCTCCCACTGACCGTCCTCGGTCCTGGCGATCTCCGGCTCCTCCGCCACCTTCAGCTCCCGCACGGCGCTGGTCAGTGCGATGAGGTTGCCGCTGTCGTTCTTGAAGTAAAGCGTACCGTACTCATCGGTGACGGGGCTGCCGATACAGTACTGCGCCAGACTGCCCCGGGGCGTGAACACCACCGGCGCGCAGTCCGTATAGGTACCGGACACGCCCTTGTCGGAGGTGAACTCCTCGGTGACGCCGCCCTCCAGCGCCGTCTGGCCCGGGGCGTCGTGGATGACGCGCATGACGCCGGGGGTGTAGTTGTCCATGAAGTACACGTACACGCCATCGTCATAGCCGGTGGTCATAAGGCCGCTGGTCTGGGGATAGCCCTGTGTCTGGGCGGTATAGGCCACCTTCCAGTCGGTCAGGTCGATGACGGCGATGTGGTGGCCGCCGTAGGGTGTGAACTGTCCCCCCGTACCGGCCACGCCCACGTAGGCGCGTCCGTTGCAGACCACGGGGGTGGAGGTGCTCATACCGCCCAGCGCCACCGTCTTGCTGGCGCTGCGGTCGATCTTGCCGTCCGCGCCCACGATCTCGCTGTACATCGCGCCGCCCTTGCTGGTGAAGAAGATGCGGCCGCTCGCCTTATCATAGGCCACGTTGGACCGCAGGTCGCCGGTGTAGGTCGTCTTGGAATCCGTCAGCTCGCCGGTGCGCTTGTCGAAGATCAGCAGCTTGCCGGTGTTGTGAGAATAGCCGCTGTACCCGTCATCGGTGGTGACCATCACGTATTTGTCGTTGGCGTAGGCCCCCGCCCAGTAGAAGCCGCCGTCGTTGGTACAGCTCCACAGGGGGATCTTGGGCTCCGTCTTGCGGTTGGGTTTCTCATCGTCCGCCGTCAGGCACACGAAGTTGGCCGCGCCGCTCTCGCCCCGCCAGAATCCCACGTACACGCAGCCGTCGGAGTAGGTGATGGGGGAGTTGGACTGGCCGCCCAGCGGGTCGGTGTAGACCCACAGGGACTCCAGCGTATCGGCGCGGAACGCCTGCACCCGCCCGTTCTTCAGGCCCACGAAGATCATGCCGTCGCCGTAGGTGGGCGGGATGATGGCGAAGTCGGAGGCGTCCTCCATGGGCTTGGAGATCAGCGTCTCGCCGGTGGCGGGGTCCAGCTTCAGGATGTTGGTGCCCGCGTAGGCGTACATATAGCCGTCCACGAAGATGGGGCAGCCCACGGCGCCGCTGTCAAAGCCGCTGCCGCTGGTGCTGTTCCACAGCAGCTCCACATCGTCCTCCTCCGCGTAGGGCCCGATGGGGGTCCTGACGGTGGTGATGGCCATATTCTCGTCGTTGCCGCGGAAGCTGGGCCACGAGGAGTCATATCTGGGAAGATCGCCGGTCGGCACCTCCTCCAGATACAGCTCCAGCACGCCGTCGCTCAGCAGGTCCTCCGTCAGCGCATCGCTGACGGACACGTAGCCCTTGGCCGCCACCTCGAAGCGGTAGTCTCTGTCGCCCCGCAGTTCGTAGGCTCCGCCGGCGTTGGGAGTCATCAGGTCTGTACCCTGATACACGCGGATGTGGGTATCCGCCACATTGGTGACGATTCTGGCGGTGAATGTGGCTACCTGCTCCACCGTGAAGGTATAGGTGGTGCTGAGGGTGCTGTCCTCCGCGTCGGACACGGTGATGGTGAACTTGCCGTCCGTCAGCTTGTCCAGCGGGATCTTCCCGTCCTCCAGCGCGGGGCTATACGTCACCGTTTCGCCCTCGTTCAGGGTGGTGGTGACGGTGGGCGTCAGGCCCGTCAGATAGTCCGGCGCCTTGATGCTGTACGCAAAGGTCAGGGGGTGGAATGTCCCCGCCAGCTCCGTGCCGCTGTCGCTGAAGCTGACGCTGCCCAGAGAGGGCAGGACCTTCACATGAAAGGTATACACCGTCTCCTTGCCGCTGCCGCCGGAGGGCGGGGTCACGGTGAGGGTCATGGTGTTGTCGCCCAGGTGCATGCTGTCGCCGTAGTAGACGTACTGGCCGGACTTATCCATCATGTCCGCACAGGCCGTGATGGTGCTGGTCCGCGTGGGGGTGGCAGCCACCATCGCTGCGCCGGTCTCGGCGGGCACCGCCCAGAAATAGTAGCCGTTCCAGCTGTTCGTGTCGAAGGCGCCGCGCTGTGCGGCGTTATAGTCGTATACGGTGTAGTCGCGGGTGGTGACATCCTGCTGGAAGTCCTCCGGCCCCACCAGCGTCAGGCCGTGCAGATAATCGTCCCGAGTCACGTCGCCCGTAGACTTCATCTTCACCCGCAGGGCGCTGAGGCCGTTGGGGCTGGCTGCCGCCGTCACCGTCACGGGATAGCTCTGCCGGTGGACGCCGTCCTGGGCCGTCACCGTGAACGTCACGGGGCCCTTGGAGAAGTCCAGCGTGCCGTCCGCCGGTTCCGCCGTGGCCCGGGGACTGATGCTGGTGACCACCTTGATCTGTGTCAGATCGGTGCCGTAGGGCAGCACCCAGGTGTAGCCGCCGTCGGCGGCGATGGCGGGCATGCCGTTGACCGTCACGCCCTTGAGCTTGCAGGAGTAGTCCAGCAGCTCCTGATACTCCTTATAGACAGGCATCCGCCCCTGGCCGGTGATATACCTGAACTGCCACGCGGCGCCGTACAGCGCCACATGGGTGTAGCTGTTCAGCTTGTCCAGGAACTCCTGCTTCTGCATATCGGCCAGCTCCATGGCCACGGCGCTGTCGCCGATGTCCATGCTGCCCACTGCCGGCAGCAGGCCGATGTTCTGATAGTAGTTGCCGCTGAGGTATGCCTTGGCGGTGGCTTCGTCCGCACTGCCCTGCACAAGGCCCACCAGATGGCCCGCCACGGGCTCCGCCTCCTCCGCGCCGTACTGCACGGAGCCGGCGTGGTAGCAGTTGTGGATGCCCACCTTCAGGGCGTTGTAGTCGCTGGTGCTGTACCGGCCCACCAGACCGCCCGCCTTCGTCTTCTCCACCTTCACGGTGCCCAGGTTGTAGCAGTCCTCCATGATGCCCTCGGCATCGCCGGCCAGACCGCCGGCCCACTCCCGGGCCTCCACGGTGCCGTAGTTGGCGCAGCCCACCATGACGCCCACGGGTTTCTCCTCGGTGCTGCCATAGCAGCTGATCTCGCCCACCACGCCGCCGGCCTGACCGCCGGCCACCACGCTTCCGTAGTTGGCGCAGCCGATCATCACCCGCGCCATGCACGCGATGCCGCCGGCGCCATAGCCGCCGGGGCTGCTGAAGCCGCTGGAGTCGGGGTTGGCCTTGACGCTGCCGTAGTTGGTGCAGTTGATGAAGGTGTGGCCCTCCGCCGCCAGACCGCCCACGCGGGGATACGGGATCTCACCGGCGGAACCGGCGGCATACACCGTGGCGTAGCTGGTGCAGTTGATGAGGGTGGCCCCTGCGGCGCGGCTGACGAGGCCGCCCACATAGGTGCGGGCGGTGACGGAGCAGCTCTTGTCCAGCGTCAGGTTCTTAATGACTGCGGTGTTGGACAGCAGGCCGAACAGACCGTAATACTTGCGGGTGGTATCCTCGAACACGAAGTTCTTGATACGGAAGCCGTTGCCGTCGTAGATACCGTCAAAGGTCCGGCCCGTGCCGCCGGAGCCGGTGGCGTTGCCGATGGGCACCCACGAGTTGTTCTTGAAGCCGGACAGGTCGATGTCGGCGGTCTGCCGGAAGTAGACGCCCTCCGTTTTCAGTGCGCCGTCGTTGACCTGCTCCGCCAGAGATTCCAGCGCCTGGGCGCTGGAGATCAGGTAGGGACTGGCCTCGGTGCCGGAGCCCTGCAGGACGTAGTAGCCCCACGCCTTCGTGGGCAGCAGGCTCAGCGCCATGACCAGCGCGATGGCCAGCGGCAGCAGCCGGTGCGTTCTCTTGGTGTTCAAGTTCTGTTTCCTCCTTGTGTGTTCTCTCTCAAACGCCGCGGCGCGGAGCCGCGCGTGCTGTACAGGTGTGCTGCGGGCCGTCTCGGCCCTGCCGGAAAGAGGTACGGGATGGAGAGGGCCGGCACCCTCTCCATCCCTTATGGGAAGCAGGCGGCCTTTGCGGGCCGTCTCGGCTTGACAGGGATATGCGGTCTTTTCGCATAAAAAACGCCGGCGCTCCGTTCCGGAGCCACCAGCGGCTTATCGGGTAAAACAAAAACGCCGACCGCTCCCCTTCGGAAGCCATCGGCGCATAGTCCACTCTCTGATATGTCACAACGAAGAAGCGCCGCCGCAAGTAAGCTCTCAGCCGTGCAATTCTACTGTCCTCGCGCCACGGAAGCCCTTGTGTCCCAATGGTTTCCACGTACATGACCTACCTTCTCAGGAGCGATGCTCCCAATGGCGGTGTTACCCCGGCAGCGTATGCTGCTTCGGTCATCTCCTTGCGCTCACAGTGCCGTCCGCGGTGGGTTTCTGACCCAAAATTCCTTCTAAGCTGCTGTCTGACGATGTCTCGTCGTTACAACAAACAGCCGCGCGGCGTCCCCGAGCTTGATCTATCCAGTTTTTCATGAAGTCCGGACGCTGTTTTTTCAGACCATCAAGGCTTGTGAAAACGTCCAAAACCTGACGGATGTCAGTATATCCCAGTTTATTCACATTGTCAATATCCGCCTGTCGGAGATCCGCGGAAAATCGCGGGATTTCGGGGCTTTGCGGGCGCGTCACCGTTCCCCGTTCTCCGCTACCCACGTCCGCACATAGTCCACGAACAGCCGCGTGGAGTTGGACAGCGCCTTCTTGTCCTTGATGCCGATACCGATGGTGCGATAGAAGTGCAGCGGCGCGCGGCAGATGCGGATAGGCGTGGGGCTGTGGCGCACCATCAGCTCCGGCAGGAGACTGATACCCAGCCCCTCGGACACCATGGCAAGGATCGTTCTGTCCTCCCGGGCGATGTACTTCACGTTGGGGCGGATGCCCATCTCATCAAACGCCGCCATGATCTCGTAGTCGTCGCCCTCCTCCAGCTGGATGAACGGCTCTGTGGCCAGCGCGGACATGGGGAACGGGTCGCGGTCGGCATAGGGGTGGTCGCAGGGGACGATGACCTGCAATTCGTCGCGGTGCAGGGCGTAGGTCTGCAAGCGCTTCACCGGCGGCAGGCGCAGAAAGCCGCAGTCCACCGTGCCGCTGACGATCCAGCCCTCGATCTGGTCGTAGAAGTCGCCGGTGACCACTTCAAACTCGATGTTGGGGTAAAGCTCGCCGAAGCTCTTGAGGATGCGGGGCAGCCATTGGGCGGACACGCTGGAGAACGTGGCGATCTTCACAAGGCCGCTGTCCATGTCCTTCAGCCCCTCCACCGTCTGCATCAGGGCGTGGTGCGCAGCGCACAGCTCCTCGATCTTGGGCAGCACCGCCCGTCCGTCCGCCGTCAGCACCACGCCGCCGCGGTTGCGGCTGAGCAGCATGACGCCCAGCTCGTTTTCCAGCGAGTTGATGGCGTGGCTGATGCCGGACTGGGTAAAGCTCAGCGCCTCCGCCGCCTTGGAAAAGCTGCCGCAGGAAACGACCTTCAGAAATATCTGATATTTGGAAATATTCATCGCGCACCTCGCTTCTGCGGTCTGCTATTCGCCGGTACCGACCGCCCGCCGCAGGCGGGCACGCGGTATCTGACGGACAATAGAGCAGCCGCCCTGCGGTCATTGTACTATACATCTTCTCATGTTTTCAAGAACAAACATGCGCTTCCCAAATCTTTTTCTCTGTGATATCATAGCGCCGTGGTCCAGCCAGGCCATACTTTTTACTTTTCTTTTCCATGAGGGAGACCTCAAAAGCAGCGCCGGCCGCGTGTGGGTAACGCGGCCGGCGCTGTTCGTATTCACTTGCTTACCGGTGCGTCCAGCCAGCAGAAGACGCAGCGCTCCTGTGTCTCACCCATATAGAAGAAGATGTGCTCGTCCATCCTGATATGCTCACCAAAGGTCAGATCGGGCACGCACAGCCGCCCGTAGACGGCCGGCTCTGCGCAGAAAAATCGCCGCGCAGAAAAATAAGAGACACACCTTCGTGTGTCTCTTATTCTCTGGTGCGAGCGATGGGACTTGAACCCACACGACCTTACGGACACAAGCACCTCAAGCTTGCCTGTCTGCCGATTCCAGCACGCTCGCATGCGGAACACCTTGCTATTATAACAAAATGCCCCTGTTTGTCAAGGGGCAGACGGAAAAATCCCCGCCTTGCGCCCCGCAGCTTCCTATGTTACAATTGCTCCAGCACCTGTCCGATGGGTCCATCCACCGTAACGGCGGCCTGCGCGGGGCCTGCCCCGCCCTTATTCACCACCGCCAGCTTATGCCCGCGGTAGTAGGTGATGAGTCCCGCCGCCGGATACACCACCAGCGACGTGCCGCCGATGAGCAGCACGTCCGCCTGCCGGATGTAATGGAGGGCACGGGCCATCACGTCCTCGTCCAGCGGCTCCTCGTACAGTACCACATCGGGCTTGATGACGCCGCCGCAGCTGCACCGCGGCACGCCGGTGCTGCTGACGATACGCTCCACGCCGTAGGCTTTCCCACAGCGGGTGCAGTGGTTGCGCAGCACGCTGCCGTGGAGCTCCAGCACCTCGCGGCTCCCCGCCTTCTGGTGCAGGCCGTCGATGTTCTGGGTGATGACCGCCTTCAGCTTTCCCTCCCGCTCCCACTGGGCCAGCTTCCGGTGGGCCGCGTTGGGCCGGGCGTCCAGCGCCAGCATCTTGGCGCGGTAGAAGTCGAAGAACTCCCCGGTGTGCCGCTCAAAGAACGTATGGCTCAGCATGGTCTCCGGCGGGTATCTGAACTTCTGGTGATACAGCCCGTCCACGCTGCGGAAGTCGGGGATACCCGATTCCGTGGACACACCGGCCCCGCCGAAAAACACAATGTTGTCGGAGCCATCCACCAATTCCTTCAATTTACGGATGTTCTCATCCATGGCATATCCTCCATTTCACTCACAAGGAGCCGTCTATGAATATTCAGATCTTCGGAAAATCCAAATCCTTCGACACCAAAAAAGCGGAGCGCTGGTTCAAGGAGCGCCGCATCAAGTACCAGTACATCGACCTTGCCAGCAAGGGGGTGTCCGCCGGAGAGTACCGCTCCATCAAGGCCGCCGTGGGCAGCTTCGATGCGCTGGTGGACAAGACCTGCCGCGCCTATGAGGACCAGTACATGGCCTATATCACGCCCGATGCGGCGGAGGAAAAGCTGCTGGCTTACCCTGAGCTGTTCGCCGCCCCCATCGTCCGCAACGGCCGCCAGGCCACGGTGGGCTATCACCCCGAGATCTGGCAGACCTGGGAATAACGTCCCGTCCCGCGCCCACCGGCGCGGGATTTTTTCAATCCGTATAGCTGTGCTCCACCGTCACCACGGCGAAATATGTGCTGTCCAGCTCCCGCACCAGCTTCCGGATCTCCTCCGCCGCCTGCTCCGGCGTCCTGCCGGAGGAGAACGGCAATACCGCGTCAAAGATCAGGTTGGTATGGGTAGTACCCCGCACCACCCGAAAATCGTGGATGGTCATACGGGGGTCCACCTGCTTCACCACTTCGGCGATCTGCCGGCGCAGCGCACCCACGGATGCGTCGTCGGTGACGATAGGGTCCATGTGGATCACTGCCTGACAGTGCAGCCGCTCCGCCAGCTCCTTCTCGATGTTGTCGATGACGTCGTGCATCTCCATAATGTCCCCGTGAGCCGGCACCTCCGCGTGGAGGGAGATCATACACCGCCCCGGGCCGTAGTCGTGGACCACCAGATCGTGGATACCCTGTACGGTGCTGTGGGCCATGACGATATCCCGTATCTCCTGCACCAGCTCCGGGTCGGGTGCCTGCCCCAGCAGGGGCGACAGCGTCTCCTTCGCCGCCTTGCAGGCGGAGCACAGAATGAACAGCGCCACCACAAGGCCCACATAGCCGTCCACCGCCAGTCCCGTCCACCTGCCGATGAGCATGGCCAGCAGCACCGCCGCCGTGGCCGCGGTATCGGACAGGCTGTCCATGGCCGTGGCCTCCATGGCCGCGGACTTGATCTTCTTCCCGATGCGCCGGTTGTAGAACCACATGTACAGCTTCACGCACACCGACGCCGCCAGGATACCCAGCGCCAGCAGCGAGAACGTCACCTCCTCCGGATGGAGGACCTTATCGACGGAGGACTTGGCCAGCTCCACGCCCATCAGCAGGATCAGGCCCGCCACCGCAAGGCCCGAGATGTACTCGATGCGCCCGTGGCCGAAGGGGTGGTCCGTGTCCGGCTTCCGTCCCGCCAGCCGGAAACCCAGCAGCGTCACTGCCGAGGAGCCCGCGTCCGACAGGTTGTTGAAGGCGTCCGCCGTCACGGCGATGGAGCCGGACAGCTGTCCCGCGAAGAACTTCCCTGCAAACAGCAGGATATTCAGGGCGATGCCCACGATGCCGCACAGCGTGCCGTAGGCCCGCCGCACCGACGGCGATGTTACATTGTCCCGATCCGGTATGCACCAGCGGGCCAGCAGTTCGATCATATTCTCTCTCCTTTCGCGGCAAACACCCGCCGCTTCGTCAACAGATAGCACAGGGGAATGGCGTACAGCAGCACCTCATAGGGGATGGCGGAGGCGTCTGCCCCCAGCATCACCAGCGGAATGGATACCGAGATGTTCCACGGGATCAGCGGCGCCATCACGATGCCGGAGTTCTCGATGTCCAGCGCCAGCTCCTCGCCGCCCTGCCCCCGGGTGCGGTACGTCTCCTCCAGCAGCTGGTCGGCCACCACAGGGCCCGCGGACTGGTTGCAGAAGATCATGCCCGCCAGGGCGCACACCGCCGCACAGGCGGGAAACCGTCCTGCCCTGCGAGCCAGCGCCGCTGCGTGGTGCCGCACGCCGTCCAGTACGCCTACGCTGTCCAGCAGCCCCGCGTACATGCCGGCGCTGATGGCCATCAGCGTGGCCGTCAGCATGGACACCACGCCTCCGCCTGCCAGTACCTGCTGCAAAGCTCCGCCCGCCGGACGGTATCCCAACACCGTGTCCCGCAGCACGTCCCACAGCTGCCCTCCCTGCCCCCACAGGGTCACGGCCAGCGCCGCCAGCACGCTGACGGCCATAGACCTCCGGATGGACACCCTGCAAAGCGGCAGCACGATGATGGCCGCCGCCGGCAGCGCTGTCCACCAGCCCAGCCGGTATGTCTCCGCCAGCGTCGTCAGCACCTGCCCGTCCACCGCCGCCAGCGGGTGGGTCACGGACAGCGCCGCGTACACCGCCAGACTCACCGCATACGGCAGCCAGCCGGTGCGGTGCATCCGCCGCAGGTTCCGCTCCAGCGCCGTGCCCGTGGCCGCCGCCACCAGCGCCGCGCTGGAGGACGCCGGAGAGCACCGGTCGCCGAAATAGGCCCCTGCGATGATGGTGCCCGCCGTCACGGCAGTGCCCACGCCGCCGGAGCGTGCCAGCGCCATCAGAATGACCCCCACGGTGCCCACCACGCCGAAGGACGTGCCCAGAGCGTAGGAGATGAAGCTGGTCAGCAGAAACGCCACCAGCAGGAACATCTGGGGCGTGATGATCTGCAGGCCGTGATAGATGAAAAATCCGATGGTGCCCGCGCTGCGCCACAGGGCCGTGATGGCCCCGATCAGCAGGTAGATGTCGATGACGGAGCACATTTTCCGTCCCTGCCGCCATGCGCCTGCGGCCATGACCCGCACCGGCACATGCCGCGCAAGACCCAGCACGGCGAACACCGCGATGCCCGCCCAGATGGCCCACATCAGCTGCCAGCCCTCCGTCAGACAGACGCCCACCGCCCCCAAAAACAGGGCGAAGCATACGATGCTGCCCACCGCGTTACTGCTCCGTGCCGCGGATGGTCAGCTTCATCTGGCAGCACAGGTCGTCCAGATCGCGGTCCGTGGCGGCATTGAGCCGCAGCCTCCCGCCGCACCGGGCGCAGATGAGGTCCACTGCACCCCTCCGCACGGCGATGCTGTATTTGTGGCTGCCGCAGGTGCAGGAGATGCCGTCCCGGGCGGCGATGTCCTTCAGCTCCGACAGCACCTCGTACATGATGACGTTGTCGGTGAAGGCCTCCTCACCGCCGGCCTTCTCCTTCTCCACCCGCAGGGCCAGCTCCTCCATGGCGCGGCGCACCTGCTGCTCCCCGCCGATATAGCAGCATATCTCCTGCTTTTCGGGGCAGGCCAGGCCGATGCCCCGCCCGTGCAGCACCGCGTCGGCGCTGCACTCCGCCTGATGATGGCCGCCGCACACACCGCAGGGTACCCAGAGCCGGAACTTCACACCGTCCGTCTCCGCCTCCAGCGCCTCCTGCCCGCATTCGCACTCCATGCGGGCCGCAGCGGCGGACAGGGCGAACACACTGCGCTGGTGCAGCACCGCCTTGCCGCAGTGGGGGCAGATATAGCCAAAGCTGCGCATCTCCTCCATTGAAACACACGCTCCTTTTCTTTCGTGAAACTCAGTGGGCCTATTATACACACATTTTCTGCGCTTTTCCAGTATTGCGCCAAAAAGAGTTTTCGGGTATAATACCGACACATTTTCCCGGAGGTGGTCTGTTTGCCCCGCAAATCCTTCCCCGCCGCGCTGAAAGCGGCCTTCCCCCACACCGTACCCATCCTCACCGGCTATCTGGCGGTGGGTCTGGCCTACGGCCTGCTGATGGCCTCCAAGGGCTACCATTTTCTGTGGTCCGGCTTTGTCAGCGCCTTCGCCTTCTGCGGTAGCATGCAGTACGTGGCCATCACGCTGCTGACCACCGCCTTCGACCCCCTCAGCGCCTTTTTCCTGAGTCTGATGGTGAACGCCCGTCACCTGTTCTTCGCGCTGGCCCTGCTGCCCAAATACCGGGGGCTGGGCAAACTGCGGTACTTCCTGATCTATACCCTCAGCGATGAGAACTTCTCCCTCAGCTCCACCGTGGAGCCGCCGGAGGACATGGATCCCACCCTGTTCTACTTCGCCATGAGCCTGCTGACGTGGCTCTATTGGATCGTATTCTCCATGCTGGGCGGGCTCATCGGCGAGCTCATCACCTTTGACCTCACCGGCATTGACTTCGCCCTGACGGCCCTGTTCGTGGTGCTGTTCATCGAGCAGGCGGTCCATCGGGAGAACCGCCCCGCCGGCTTCATGGGTCTTGCCTGCTCCGTGGCCGGTCTGGCCGTCTTCGGCGCGGACAGCATGGTCATTCCCGCCATGGTCCTGACGCTGATCGCACTTCTGCTGGGGAGGAAAAAGCTATGCGCCTGAATTTCATCCAGTCTCTCATCATCGTAGCCATGGTGGCGCTGGCCACCCAGATCACCCGCTGGACACCGTTTCTGGTGTTCTCCGGCAGCCGGAAGCTCCCCAGAGTGGTGGAGGATCTGGGCCGCCTGCTGCCGCCGGCCATGATGGGCCTGCTGGTGGTATACAGTCTGCGGAATACCGACATCCTCTCCGGCAGTCACGGTCTGCCGGAGGCCATCGCCGTGGCCGTCACCGCCGGTCTCCACCTGTGGAGGCGCAGCACCCTGCTGTCCATTTTAGCGGGCACCGCCGTATACATGCTGCTGGTGCAGCTGGTGTTCGTGTAAGCCGTACCGTACAGCGAAAAGGACGTCCCTCGGGGCGTCCTTTTTCATATTTTCCCGCATCCCCGCGCAGACTAAGGGCAAATCATGTGCGAGGTGGAACACTATGGACATCAAACGACTGAGCCGCCAGACCTGCCGGCTCACGGACCCTCCGGGCGTGGTGAGCTGGGCCAGTGTGGCCGGACGGCTGGAGCGTCAGGGCCCTCTGGGCGGCTCCATTGACATCACGGATGACGACTCCTTCTTCGGCAAAAAGACATGGGAGCAGGGGGAGGCGGAGATGCAGGCCCTGGCCCTGCGCCGCGCCCTGCGAAAGGGCGGTCTGACGCCGCAGGACGTGGACTGCGTCTTTGCCGGCGATCTCCTGAACCAGAACATCGGCGCCACCTTCTCCCTGCGGGACTTCGACATCCCCTTCTACGGGGTGTACGGTGCCTGCTCCACCATGGGCGAGAGCCTGTCGCTGGCAGCCATGGCGGTGGCCGGCGGCTTCGCCCGCATCGCCGCGGCCCAGACCTCCTCCCATTTCTGCACCGCCGAGCGGCAGTACCGCGCCCCCGTGCCCTACGGCAGCCAGCGCGCCCCCACCGCCCAGTGGACGGCCACCGCTGCGGGCTGCTGCGTGGTGGGTGCCCAATCCGCGGGGCCCTATATCACCCACACCACCCGCGGCCGCATCGTGGATCTGGGCGTCACGGATACGGCCAACATGGGCGCGGCCATGGCCCCCGCCGCCCACGATACCTTGACCGCCCTGTTCCGCGACACCGCCACAACGCCTCGGGACTACGATCTCATCGTCACCGGCGACCTGGGCTATCTGGGCCACGCCCTGCTGACGGAGCTGTTCCGCCGCGACGGCGTAGAGCTGGGGGACAACTGCACCGACTGCGGCCTCCTGCTGTACGACCGCGTGAAGCAGGACATGCACGCCGGCGGCTCCGGCTGCGGCTGCTCCGCCGCCGTCCTCAACGGCTATCTGCTCCACGGCCTGCGCACCGGCCGGTGGCAGCGTCTTGTCTTTGCCCCCACCGGCGCGCTGCTCAGCCCCACCAGCTCCTTCCAGGGCGAGAGCGTGCCCGGCATCTGCCACGCGGTGGTACTTTCCCACACAAAGGAGGCGGTATAAATGGAATACCTGAACGCATTCCTCTGCGGCGGCCTGCTGTGCGCCGTGGGGCAGATCATCCTCGACCGCACAAACCTCACCCCCGCCCGTATCCTGACGGGCTATGTGGTGGCCGGCGTGTTTTTACAGGCCGTGGGCGTGTACCAGTATATGGTGGACTGGGGCGGCGCGGGGGCCACCGTGCCCCTCACCGGCTTCGGCTATTCGCTGGCCAAAGGCGTCGCCAGGGCCGTGGCGGAAAAGGGCTTGCTGGGCGTCATCACCGGCGGACTCACCGCCACCTCCGGCGGCATCGCCGCAGCCGTGGTGTTCGGCCTCCTGATGGCAATTTTGTGCCGGCCCAAAGAAAAGCGTTGACAAATACCCCCGAGGGGTATATAATGCAGCCGTTAAAAAAATACCCCCGGGAGGTATCCGATATGGACGAATGCTGCTGCCATAAAACGAAACACCGCTCTCCTCAGGAGCAGAAGCAGCTGACCAACCGTCTCAGCCGCATTGAAGGACAGGTCCGCGGTCTGCGGGACATGCTGCAAGCCGATGCCTACTGTCCCGACATTCTGGTGCAGGTGTCCGCCGTCAGCGCCGCGCTGAACAGCTTCAGCAAGGAGCTGCTGGCCACCCACATCCGTACCTGCGTGGCCGACGGGATACGGCAGGGCGATGACGAAGTCATCGACGAGCTGGTGACCACGCTGCAGAAGATGATGAAATGAAGGAGGAGAGCGTAATGACCGAAAAATTTGTGGTGACCGGCATGACCTGCGCCGCCTGCGCCGCCCACGTGGAAAAGGCGGCGAACTCGCTGGACGGCGTGGACAGCGCCGCCGTGAACCTGATGCTGGGCACGCTGGTGTGCTCCTACGATGCGGACAAGGTCACGCCGCAGGCCATCATTTCCGCAGTGGAGGCGTCGGGCTACGGCGCGGCTCCGGCGGACGAGGCCAAGCGCGACATCCGCAGAGAGCAGGAGGCGTCCGCCAGAGCCATGGGCCGCCGGCTTCTGTGGTCCGTGGTGTGTCTGGTGCCCCTGTTCTATCTCAGCATGGGTCACATGATGGGCCTGCCGGTGCCCGCCTGCATGCACCGCCAGCCCCTGACGGCGGCGCTGGTGCAGCTGGTCCTGTGCGTGCCCATCCTCATCCTCAACCGCGCCTACTTCACCGTGGGCTTCTCCCGCCTGTTCAAGGGCGCGCCCAACATGGACTCGCTGGTGGCGCTGGGTGCGGCCGCGGGCCTTGTGTACAGCCTCATTGAAATGGGCCTGCTGGCTGCGGGACAGGTCACCGGCATGCCGGATCTGTACTTCGAGTCCGCCGGCATGATCCTGACGCTCGTCACCGTGGGCAAGTATCTGGAGGAGCGCTCCAAGGGCAAGACCACCGGAGCCATCACGGCACTGCTGGCGCTGGCGCCGGACGTGGCGGTGGTGCGCCGCAGCGGCACGGAGGTCACCGTGGCCACCGACCAGATCAAGGCCGGTGAGACGGTGATCGTCCGGCAGGGCGGCCGCATCCCCGTGGACGGCACCGTGGTCAAGGGCAGCGGCTCCGTGGACGAGTCCGCCCTCACCGGCGAGAGCATGCCGGTAGAAAAGACCGCCGGCAGCAAGGCCGTGTCCGCCACCGTCCTCACCAGCGGCTATCTGGAGATGACCGCCGACCGTGTGGGCGCGGACACCACCCTGTCCCAGATCATCCGGCTCATGGAGCAGGCCGCCTCCACCAAGGCGCCCATCAGCCGTCTGGCCGACAAGATCAGCGCCGTGTTTGTACCGGCGGTGATCTCCATCGCCGTCGCCGCCGCCCTGCTGTGGGCGACTGTGGGCGGCATGGGCGTCCGCTTCTGCCTGTCCATCGGCATCGCCGTGCTGGTGATCTCCTGCCCCTGCGCTCTGGGTCTGGCCACCCCCGTGGCCATCACTGTGGCCACCGGCAAGGCCGCCGAAAAAGGCATCCTCATCAAATCCGCCGCCAGTCTGGAGCTGATGGGCCGCGTCAACACCGTGGTGCTGGACAAGACCGGCACCGTCACCGAGGGCAAGCCCCGGGTCACCGACGTGCTGTGCGCCGCCAATGTCACCGAGGAGGAACTGCTGTGCGCCGCCGCCAGTCTGGAAAAGCCCTCCGGCCACCCGCTGGCTGACGCCATCGTGCAGGAGGCGGAGCGCCGGAGCATCCCTCTGTGCGCCGTGTCTGATTTCGCCGCCGTGGCCGGCGGCGGCGTACAGGCCGTGCAGGACGGTAAGACCCTTTACGCCGGCAACGACCGCTACATGGAATCTATCGGCGCCGACACCGCCGCCCTCCGCGCCGCGGCGGAGATGCTGGCCGCCGCGGGCAAAACGCCCCTGTACTTCGCCGAGGGCCGGCAGCTGCTGGGCGTCATCGCCGTGGCCGACGTGGTGAAGCCCGACAGCGCCGCCGCCATCGCCGCCCTGCGCCGCAGCGGCTGTGAGGTAGTGCTCCTCACCGGCGACAACCAGCGCACCGCCGAGGCCATCGCCCGTCAGGTGGGTGTGGACCGCGTCATCGCCCAGGTCCTGCCCCAGGATAAGGCCCGCTGTATCGAGGACCTCCAGAAGGCGGGCCGGCTGGTAGCCATGGTGGGCGACGGCGTCAACGACGCTCCCGCGCTGGTAACGGCAGACGTGGGTCTTGCCATCGGTGCCGGCACTGACGTGGCCATCGAGTCGGCGGACGTGGTGCTGATGCGCAGCAGCCTTATGGACATCGTGGACGCGGCGGCCCTGTCCCGCGCCACCCTGCGGAACATCCGGCAGAACCTGTTCTGGGCGTTCTTCTACAACTCCATCGGCATCCCCGTGGCCGCCGGTGTGCTGTACCCCGCCCTTGGCATCACCCTGAACCCCATGATCGCCGCCGCGGCCATGAGCCTCAGCTCCGTGTGCGTGGTGTCCAACGCCCTGCGTCTCCGGGGCTGGAAAGGCTCCGCTCCCGTCAGGCGCGGCGAGACCCCTGCCAATACCCAAAGTGAACCCGCCGCTCCTGCGGCACAACATAACGAGGAGGAACCAACGATGAAAAAGACTCTCAGCATTGAAGGCATGATGTGCGCCCACTGCGCGGCCCACGTGGAAAAGGCCCTGAACGCCCTGCCCGGCGTCACCGCCGCCGTGGACCTGGCCGGCAGCAGCGCCGTTGTCACCGGTGATGTCAGCGACGAGGCTCTGAAGAAGGCCGTGGCCGACGCCGGCTACACGGTGACGGACATCCATTGACCCTATGCGGAAACAGGGACGGCACACCCCCTCCGGTGCGCCGTCCCTGTTTTGTTGTCTGCCGTTCTCATGCCTGCCGCTTCTTCAGCTTCAGCTGAAGGCGGTCGGCGATCATGGCGATGAACTCGCTGTTGGTGGGCTTTCCCTTGGCGGAGTTCACCGTGTACCCGAAGTACTTCTGCAGCGTCTCCAGATCGCCCCGGTCCCAGGCCACCTCGATGGCGTGGCGGATGGCCCGCTCCACGCGGCTGGGCGTGGTACTGAACCGCTTGGCCACCTCGGGGTACAGCACCTTGGTGACGGCGTTGATGACCTCCATGTCCCCCACGGTGATGATGATCGCCTCCCGCAGGTACTGGTAGCCCTTGATATGGGCGGGCACGCCGATCTCGTGGATAATGGCCGTGACCATGGCCTCCAGCTGGGGTGACGGCTCCCGCTCCTGCGGCGGCTTCACGGCCCGCCGCATGTGCTCCATCAGTGAGCTCTCGCTCACCGGCTTGGGCAGGAAGATGTAGGCGCCCAGGCTCACCGCCTCCGCCACCATCCGGTCGTTGTAGAAGGCGGACGTCACAATGGTCCGCGGCTGCTCCTCCCTCTCTCGGAGCTGCCGCAGGACGCCCATACCGTCCAGCACCGGCAGCATGGCGTCCAGCAGAAGGAGCTGCGGATGCGTCTCCTCCACCAGAGCCAGTACCTGGCCGCCGTCGCCGGTTTCCCCTACGACCTGAAATTCTCCCGTGCTCTCAAGGGTCTCCCGCAGCAATAGCCGCAGTTCCCCGCTGGCATCCGCCAGCAATACGCTTATTTTTGCCTCCATTTTCTTCCCCCTGCTCCTTTCCTCGCTTTCGCGTACAGGCCCCCGTTTCACGTTAATACAACATTTATCGGTGACCCGCTATAAAAATTAGCACAAAAAGACATCGTATGCAAGGCTTTTCTGTCGATAAGCCCAATCTTTTACACGACCTCCTCCGACAAATTTGTAAAATTTATACAACTTTAACGACATCCGCCGCTTTTCGGCGCCGTTCTGCCGGCGCCGCCATTTTCCCTGCGCGAAAATTTGCGCATCTTTGTGCCCCGCGCTTGTCAGCGGCCATACTTTGTGATATTCTATAAGGTGCGCATGAACCGTCATACGAAGGGAGGTGCCGCGCATGGCGCTGGCGGACAAGCGGCTTTTCCTGCTGGATATGGACGGCACGCTGTATCTGGACGACCGACTTTTCGACAAGGTTCCGGAGTTCCTGTCCCACGTCCGGCGCATCGGCGGCCGTTATCTGTTCCTGACCAACAACTCCTCCCGCGGCGTGGAGGGCTACATGGAAAAGCTCTCCCGCATGGGCATCCCCACCGCGCCGGAGGACTACCTCACCTCCGTGGACGCCGCCATCGACCATCTCCGCCGCTTCCACGCGGGAGAAAAGTGCTACGTGTTCGGCACCCGCGCGTTTTACGGGCAGCTTCAAACCGCCGGCATCCCCGTTACCGACCGGCCGGAGGACGATGTGGACATCCTGCTGTGCGGCTTCGATCGGGAACTGACGTTCCGGAAGCTGGAGGACGCCTGCATCCTGCTGAACCGCGGCGTCACGTGGCTGGCCACCAACCCCGACTGGGTCTGCCCCACGTGGTACGGCTCCGTCCCCGACTGCGGCAGCGTCTGCCGCATGCTGACCACCGCCACCGGCCGCGAGCCCCTGTTTCTGGGCAAGCCCCAGCCCGCCATGGCAGAGCTGGCCCTGCGCCGCACCGGCTTTTCGCCGGAGCAGGCCGTCATTATCGGCGACCGGCTCTACACCGATGTGGCCTGCGGCATCAACGCCGGCATCGACAGCATCTTCGTCCTGTCCGGCGAGGGCACGGAGGCGGACATCGCCCAATACGGCATCCATCCCACGTGGATCTTTTCTGACATCGCGGCACTGTACCGCCAACTGGAGGAAACGCTATGAAACTCAACTACAAGCGCACCGTCATGGTAGGCTTCGCCTTCTTCCTCATCTGCTCCTTCTGGCAGGCCTATGACAACACCGTTCCCCTGATCCTGACCAACAAATTCGGCATGAGCCAGACCTGGTCCGGCGTCATCATGGCGCTGGACAACGTGCTGGCGCTGTTTCTGCTGCCCCTGTTCGGCCACATCTCCGACAAGTGTACCAGCCGCCACGGCCGCCGGACGCCCTTCATCGTCATCGGCACCCTCATCGCCGCGGTGGCGCTGGTCTGCCTGTCCTTCGTGGACAACGCCCAGCTGAAGAACCTGCAGGACGTGTCCGCCATCGACGACCCCGCCGCCCTCTCCGTCATCTACGAGGAGGAGAAGGCCGCCACGCTGCTGACCCCCTCCGGCGAGAAGTTCATCCTGGGCCAGAAGTTCACGGAGGAGGAGTTCACCGCCATCCGCAGCCAGATCACCGACGGTGACAGCGCGGTCACCAACCCCGACTACACCAACTATGTGGTGCCCGCCCGTCAGGCCTGCGCCTGGCAGATGACGGCGGAGCACCCCGCCACCCTGATCTTCTTCGTGGTGCTGCTGCTCATTATTCTGGTGGCCATGGCCACGTTCCGCTCCCCCGCCGTGGCCCTGATGCCCGACGTAACGCTGAAGCCCCTGCGCTCCAAGGCCAATGCCATCATCAACCTCATGGGCTCCGCCGGCGGCATCCTGGTGCTGGCGCTGGGCATGGTGTTCGCCACCTCCGCCGTCCGCAACAGTCTGATGAGCTACATCGGCTACTTCGGCGTCATCGCAGCGCTGATGCTGGCGGCGCTGGTGATCTTCCTGCTCACCGTCCGTGAGCAGGAGTGGTCTGCGGAGATGCAGCAGCAGGCCGTGGCCGCAGGGCTGGAGGAGCAGTCCGAGGCCGATGACCCCACCGCCAGCCGCAAGCTGTCTGCCGACGAGGTCAAGAGCCTGATCTTCATCCTGCTGAGCATCGTGCTGTGGTTCTTCGGCTACAACGCCGTCACCAGCAAATACTCCGTCTATGCCAGCAACATCCTGCACAAGGACTATAACCTGACCCTCATCATCGCCCAGGCCGCCGCCATCGTGGCCTATCTGCCCGTGGGCTTCATCGCCAGCAAGGTGGGCCGCAAAAAGACCATCCTGGCCGGCGTGGTGATGCTCACCGGCGCCTTCACCGTGGCCGCCTTCCTGAATGCCGACAGCCCCACCATGCTGATGAACGCCATGTTCGCGCTGGCCGGCATCGGCTGGGCCACCATCAATGTCAACTCCTTCCCCATGGTGGTGGAGCTGGCCTCCGGCGGCGATGTGGGCAAATACACCGGCTTCTACTACACCGCCTCCATGGCGGCGCAGGTGGCCACCCCCATGTTGTCCGGTCTGCTGATGGACCAGTTCGGCATGCACGTCCTGTTCCCCTACGCCGCGGTGTTCACGACTCTGGCCTTCTTCACCATGCTCATGGTGAAGCACGGCGACAGCAAGCCGGAGCCCAAGTCCGGCATCGAAGTTCTGGAAGATCTGGAGGCGGATTGATATGACGGTCGTATATATCCTGCTGGGCCTGCTGGTCCTTGTCTGTCTGCTGTATGCGCTGTGCCTGCGCTGCCGCCGCCGTAAGGACTGGGAGCGGTTCCGCAAGTGGCGCTTCGCCCACCGCGGCTTCCACGATAAGCCCCGCATCCCCGAAAATTCCATTCCCGCCTTCCGCCGCGCCGTCCAGTGCGGCTTCGGCGCGGAGCTGGATGTCCACCTGATGAAGGACGGCCATCTGGCCGTGATCCACGACGCCTCCCTGCTGCGCACCGCCGGTGTGGACGTGCAGATCGAGGACCTGACGGCGGAGGACCTGAAAAACTACAGGCTGGAGGGCACGGAGCACCACATCCCCCTGCTGGAGGAGGTGCTGCCCATCTTCGCCGGCAAGGCCCCGCTGGTGGTGGAGCTGAAGGCTGAGCGGGGCAACGCCGATGCGCTGGCCGCCGCCGCGTGCAGGCTGCTGGACAAGTACCGCGTCACCTACTGCATCGAGTCCTTCGACCCCCGCTGCCTCATGTGGCTGTGGGCCAACCGTCCCGACGTCGTGCGGGGCCAGCTGTCCGAGAATTTCCGGCATCACGGCGACGGAACAAACCTGCCCGGCGTGGTGCGCTGGGTACTGAGCAACCTGCTGCTGAACGCCCGCACCCGCCCCGACTTCATCGCCTACCGCTTTGAGGACCGGAAGTCCCTGTCCCTGCGGCTGTGCCGCGGACTGTACGGCGCACAGGAGTTCAGCTGGACCATCCGCTCTAAGGAGACCATGGACGCCGCCGAGCGTGACGGCGCGCTGGTCATCTTCGAATGCTTCGATCCCAGGGGGTAACGCCATGAGAGTCATCACCGGCTCTGCCCGAGGCAGAGTTTTGAAGGAATTACAGGGTATGGAGACCCGCCCCACCACCGGTAAGGTGAAGGAGAGCCTGTTCTCCATCATCCAGTTCGACATTGAGGGCCGCCGCGTGCTGGACCTCTTCGCCGGCACCGGCCAGCTGGGCATCGAGGCTCTGAGCCGCGGCGCGGCGGAGTGCGTGTTCATCGACCGCCGCCCCGACGCCGTCAAGCTCATTCAGGAGAATCTGGCCCTGTGCAGGCTGGCGGACCGCGCCCGGGTCCGGCAGGGGGACGCCCTGCCCTATCTCCGCAGCGGCGAGAAGTTCGACCTGATCTTTCTGGACCCGCCCTACGCCTCCGGCCTGCTGGAGCAGGCGCTGACGGACATCGCAGCGTTTGACATTTGCCGTCAGCATGGTATAATCGTAGCGGAAAGTGCCGCAGATACGGTTCTGCCTGCACTTCCGCTCCCCTATCGCCTGTATCGGGAATACCGGTACGGCAAGATCAAGCTGACGGTGTTCCATCGCGGCGGAAATGAGGACTGACCCATGAAGATCGCCATCTATCCCGGCAGCTTTGACCCCATCACCCTGGGCCATCTGGACATCATCCAGCGCGGCGCCGCCTGCTTCGACAAGCTGTATGTCTGCGTCATGGTGAACTGCGAGAAGAAGCTGCCCATGTTCACGCCGGAGCGCCGGCTGGAGCTGATCCGCCGCAGCGTAGCCCACATCCCCAATGTGGAGGTGGAGAACTGGCGCGGCCTGCTGGCGGACTACGCCCGGGAAAAGGGCGCCCACATCCTGCTCAAGGGCGTGCGTAACCCCACCGACTGGGACATGGAGCTGCAAATGGCCCGCATCAACCAGGGCATCCTGCCCCAGCTGGAGACGCTGCTGATGCCCGCCAGTGCCGAGTACGAGCATTTCAGCTCCACCATGGCCCGCGAGATGATCCACTACGGCCAGCCTCTGGAGAAGTATCTGCCGGCGCCCATCGCCGAGGAATTGGAAAGAACGCGGGGCTGACGTCCTGCAATACAGAGAAAGGAACGAAGGACCTATGGAAGAAAAGGACGTGCAGCGACTGCTGGATATGCTCTACGGCATGATCGACGAGGCCAAGAGTGCCGCCTTCAGCTCCGACAAATGCGTCATCAGCCGCGACGAGGCGCTGGATCTGCTGGACGAGATCCGCGCCAAGCTCCCGCTGGAGCTGAAAAAGGCACGGGAACTCATCGCCGCCCGCAGCGAGTATGTGGCCGGCGCCAAGAAAGAAGTGGAAAAGATGCTGCGTCAGGCGGAGCTGGATGCCAAGGTCATCGTCTCCGAGAGTGAGACCATCCAGCTGGCTCGTCAGAAGAGCAGTGAGATCGTCCGCCGCGCCGAGGAGCGCACCCGTGAGCTGTACCACGTGGCCAACACCTACACCGAGGACGCCCTGCGCCGCACCGAGGAGGCCATTCAGATGGCCCTCAGCGAGGTTCAGGAGTCCCGCGTGCGCTTCCGCGCCGCCAGTCAGGAGCAAATGCAGGCCCAGCGTGCGGAGCTGAACCGCAGCGCTGAGGAAAAGGAAGCTCCCAAGACGGAGGAGAGCGCCCAGTAACGCCCCCTTCCCCATTTGTGGAAATCTGACAAATTATTTCACTGCATTTCTACGTTTCTGACAAAAGAATAATATCTTGTAGAGCGTGAAACCGGCAGGCACTATATTTTGTGCCCGCCGGTTTTTTGCGCTCCATATCCTCGAACGTTCGTTTCAAAAATCGCCCGTTTTAGCGGGTTTTCTGGAAGAAATTACCGCTTCCACGTACCCTTTCTGTGGAAACTTCTGCTTGCATTTCCATAACGGATTATGTATACTGGCATCATGAGTGGTGAACTGTGGGGAAAGTGCCCCCATTTGTGGGGAACAATCCCACGCTTTTCCCCATTCACCCCATTCTGCATGAGAGGAGGCGGCTCTATGACCGGTCAGTTCAGCCATAACATCGATGCCAAGGGCCGCCTGTTCATTCCCGCCTCTCTCCGCAAGGAGCTGGGCCAGACCTTCCACGTCACTGTGGGCCAGGACCACTGCCTGTCCGTCTACTCCGACGAGAGCTGGGCCGCCTTCATGGCCAGGCTGAAGGAGCTGTCCTACAACGAGGTGAAGAAGCTCCGCGCCCTGTTCGCCTACGCGGCGGACTGCGAGCCGGACTCTCAGGGCCGCATCCTGATCCCCGCCAAGCTGCGGGAATACGCGGGCCTGACCAAGGAGGTCGTGGTGGTGGGCAGCTTCGACCGCGCCGAGATCTGGAGCGCCGAGCGCTGGGCCGCCATCGAGAACGAGGCTTTCTCCTCCGGCGCGCTGGAGCAGGCCATGGCGGAAATGGGGCTGTAAGCTATGGCTGACCACGCTATCGAAAAGGACTACGGCCACAAGCCCGTCCTGCTTCAGGAATGTCTGGACGCACTGGCCATCCGGCCTGACGGCGTCTATGTGGACGGCACGCTGGGCCGCGCCGGTCACTCGCTGGAGATCGTCCGCCGCCTGACGGAGGGCGGACGTCTCATCGGCATTGACCGCGACCAGACGGCCATCAATGCCGCGCAGGAGCGTTTGGCCCCTTATCTGGACCGCGTCACGCTGGTCCACAGCAACTTCGACCGCGTCGGCGATATCCTCGCCGATCTCCATATCTCCGGTGTCGATGGGATGCTCTTTGATCTGGGCGTCTCCTCCCCCCAGCTGGACGACGCCGCCCGGGGCTTTTCCTACATGCACGACGCCCCGCTGGACATGCGCATGGACCGCACGGCGACCCTCACCGCCCGCGATGTGGTGAACGACTGGCCCTATGAGGAGCTGCGCCGCATCCTCTACGACTTCGGCGAGGAGCGCTGCGCCCCCGCCATCGCCCGCCGCATCGTGCAGGCCCGCCAGCAGGCTCCCATCGAGACCACGCTGCAGCTGGTGGACATCATCAAGTCCGCCATGCCCCCCGCCGCCCTGCGGGAGAAGCAGCACCCCGCCAAGCGCAGCTTTCAGGCCATCCGCATCGCCGTCAACGGCGAGCTGGATGCCCTGCCCCCCATGCTGGAGGCCGCCGTATCCCACCTGAACGCGGGCGGACGGCTGGCTGTCATTTCCTTCCACTCGCTGGAGGATCGCATCATCAAAAAGACCATGCAGGAGCTGGCCACAGGCTGCACCTGCCCGCCTAATTTCCCCGTCTGTGTCTGCGGCAAAACGCCGAAGATACGGTTGGTCAGCCGCAAGCCCATCGTATCCGGCGACGCGGAGCTGGCCGAGAACCCCCGCGCCCGCAGTGCCAAGCTGCGTGTGGCGGAAAAGCTCTGACGCAGAGCCGCTGCATCTTTCGGAAAGGAGTGACCGCACCTTGGCCCAGCCTTATCGCAAAAACGCCGTATACGGCAGTCTGGCCTACGACCTGGACGCCCTGGTGCGGGAGCGCCAGCTGGAGGAGGCCGGCAAGCTGCCCTCGAAGCAGCAGCCCGCCGTACAGGAAAAGCCCCTGCCCCGCCGCAGGCCCCAGGCCCGCGCCGCCGCACGTCCCTCCCCGCTGGTGGCGGGCGGCGTGGTAGTGCTGCTGGCCATGGTGGTGGTGCTGATGCTGGGCTACGTCACCCTCACCGACGTGTCCGGCAGCGTGTCCTCCATCAAGCGCCAGATCTCCGATCTGGACGAGCAGCACGTCGCGCTGCTGACGGAGTACGAAAAAACCTTCGATCTGGCCACCATCAAGGCGGCCGCCGAAGCCGCCGGCATGTCCAAGCCCACCAGCGGCCAGATCCAGTACATCGACCTGTCCGGCAGCGACAGCGTCACCCTCTACAAGGCGGAGGGCAGCGCCGGCGGCCTGCTGGATAAGGCAAAGGATGGCTGGGCCTATGTGCTGGAATATTTCCGCTGACAGCGGCCATATCATGAGGCAGTAAGGAGTAAGAAGGCGACTTCTTGCTCCTTGCTTGACATTCGAGGACCCGTCCGGCGCAGAGCCGCCGGGCCCTACATTCGGAGGCAGAGAACGTGACAGAACGCAGACCAAACCCCAACCGTAAGGATGAAAATATCCGCCGCGCCAATCGGGTCATCCAGACCCGCTCCTTCGTGCTGATGCTCGTCATGGGCGTCGGCATGTTCGTGCTGCTGTTTTTTCAGCTGTTCGACCTCCAGATCGTCCGCCACGAGGAACTGCAGAGCAAGGCCGTGAACCAGCAGACCCGCCGCACGGTGGTCACCGCCTCCCGCGGCACCATCTACGACCGCAGCGGCAACATCATGGCCATCTCCGCCAGCGCCGAGACCGTCATCCTCTCCCCGCTGGAGATCGACCGCGCTGTCAATGACAAGGACGATCCCGTGACCTGGACCAAGGACTCCCTGGCTGCGGGTCTGGCCGAGATACTGGACGGCGACGCCTCCGCCATCCGCCGCCGCATGGACAACACCGAGTCCCAGTACGAGCTGATCAAGCTCCGCGCCGACGAGGAGGTTGCCGACGCCGTCCGCGCCTATATCAACGAGAACAAGATCGTGGGCGTCCACCTGGTGGCCGACGCCAAGCGCTACTATCCCTACGGCTCTCTGGCCTCCCATGTCATCGGCTTCGTGGGCGATGACAACACCGGCCTGTACGGGCTGGAGGCCCGCTACGAGCAGGAGCTGGAGGGTCAGAGCGGTCTGGTGGTGTCCGCCAAGGACAACGCCGGCAACGACATGATGTACGCCTACGAACAGTACTTCGCTGCCCAGAACGGCAGCGACCTGACGCTGACACTGGACGCCACCATCCAGTACTATCTGGAAAAGGGTCTGGAGAATATGGCCGATAAGTTCGCTGCCGCCAACGGCGCCGCAGGCATCATCATGGACGTCAACACCGGCGGCATCCTGGCCATGGCCTCCTACCCCAACTATGACCTGAATGACTTCTCCGCCGTGCAGGACCAGACCCTGCAGGAGCGCATCGCCCGCGGCGAAAACACGCTGGCGGAGATGCAGCTGCTCCAGTGGCGCAACAAGGCGCTGAACGACACCTACGAGCCCGGCTCCACCTTCAAGATCCTGACGCTGGCCGCCGCGCTGGAGGAGGGTGTCATCGACAAGAACACCACCGTCAACTGCAGCGGCTTTGTCACCATCTCCGGACAGACCATCCACTGCTCCAACAAGGCCGGTCACGGCCTGCAGACCCTGGTCCAGACCGTGGGGAACTCCTGCAACCCCGCCTTTATCTCCTACGGCCTGAAGCTGGGCAACACCGCGTTCTACGAGTACATGAGATCCTTCGGCCTCATGGAAGGCACCGGCATCGACCTGAGCGGCGAGGCGGACAGCATCTTCGCCGATCCCGCCAGCTTCACTCAGCTGGATCTGGCCTGCTACGCTTTCGGCCAGAACTTCAACGTCACTCCCATCGCCCTCATCACGGCTCAGGCCGCCTGCGTCAACGGCGGCTATCTGCGCACCCCTTATCTGGTGGAGCGCATCACCGACTCCAACGGCAGCGTCACCTATCAGCACGACAGCACCCCCATCCGTCAGGTGGTCAGTGAGGAGACATCCGCCACCGTGCGGGAGTGTCTGGAATACGTGGTGGCCAGCGGCACCGGCAAAAACGGTCAGGTGGCAGGCTACCGCGTGGGCGGCAAGACCGGTACGGCCGATAAGGGCCAGACCGGCGACGTGGTGGTGTCCTTCCTGTGCTTCGCCCCTGCCGACGATCCCCAGGTCATCATGCTCCTGACGCTGGATACCCCCAGCCGCTCCACCGGCACCTATGTGTCCGGCGGCAATATGGTGGCCCCCACCGCCAGCTCCATCATGTCCGAGGTCCTGCCCTATCTGGGCGTGGAGCCCAGCTACTCCGCCGAGGAGCTGCTGGGCATGGACACCACCGTGCCCAACGTCATCGGCATGTCCGTGGAGGAGGCCAAGACCAAGCTGGGCGAACGGGGCCTCAGCTGCAAGATCAACGGCGACGGCGACACCGTCACCGACCAGACCCCCGCCGGCGGCGCCATCATCCCCGGCAAGTCCGCCGTCATCCTGTACGCCGGCACGGATAAGTCCACCGCCAAGTGTACGGTGCCCCACCTCATCGGCAAGACGCCCTCCGAGGCCAACACCGCCGCCACCGGCGCGGGGCTGTTCATCCGCTTCTCCGGTACCACCGGCAGCGAGTCCTCTGCCGTCCGCGTGCTGTCCCAGTCCATTGAGGCGGGCACCGAGGTGGAGGCCGGTACGGTCATCACTGTCCAGCTGGGCGACACCTCCGTCACGGATTAAACTCCGCACGAACTTCCCAGCAGACCGCACAGATTTCCCTTTTCTGCGCAATTCCTGCCTGTTATAATGGAAGGTACTGTACTTTGCCGTAAAGGAGAGCTTTCCCATGAAACTGAACGAACTGCTAAAGGGCCTCACTGTTCTGGCCGCCACCGCCGATATGGACACCGACATCACCGACGTCTGCTACGACTCCCGCCAGACGGCGGAGGGCGGGCTGTTCGTGGCCATCACCGGCGCCGAGACAGATGGCCACCGCTTCATCCCCATGGCCCGTGAAAAAGGCGCGGCCTGTGTTGTCTGCCAGCATGCACCCGACTGCGACATTCCCTACGTAGTTGTGGAGGACTCCCGCCGCGCTCTGGCGGTGATCGCCTGCAACTGGTTCGACCACCCCTCCCGCGAGATGACCATGATCGGCGTCACCGGCACCAGCGGCAAGACCACCTCCACCTACCTCATCAAGAGTATTCTGGAGCAGAAGGCCGGTGCCAAAGTGGGCCTGATCGGCACCATTCAGAACATGATCGGCAGCGAAGTGCTCCACACGGAGCGCACCACGCCGGAGTCCTTCGAGCTGCAGAAGCTGTTCCGCCGGATGTCCGACGCCGGCTGTACCCATGTGGTGATGGAGGTCTCCTCCCACGCCCTGACGCTGGACCGCGTCTATGGCGTGCGCTTCGCCGTGGGTATCTTCACCAACCTCAGTCAGGACCATCTGGACTTCCACCACACCATGGAGGCGTACTGCGACGCCAAGGCCATCCTGTTCGACCGCTGCGACGTGGGCGTCTACAACGCCGACGACCCATGGCATCAGCGCCTTCTGGCCCACGCCCAGTGCCCCCGGCTGTTCTCCTACGCCATTCACGCCGATGCGGATCTGAAGGCCAAGTCCGTCCGGCTCCACGCCGGCAGCGTGGAGTTCGACGCTGAGGCCGACACCGACTGGGCCCACGTGCAGGTGGGCATCCCTGCCCAGTTCACGGTATACAATACGCTGGATGCCATGGCCTGCTGCTGGAATCTGGGCGTCCCGCTGGCGGAGTGCGCCGACGCGCTGGCCCGTAACCACGGCGTCAAGGGCCGCATGGAGATCATCCCCACCCCCGGCCGTGACTACACCATTCTCAACGACTACTCCCACAAGCCCGATGCGCTGGAGAATGTGCTGGAGTCGGTGAACGGCTTTGCCAAGGGCCGTACCGTGGTACTGTTTGGCTGCGGCGGCGACCGGGATAAGACGAAGCGCCCCGTCATGGGCGGCATCGCCGCGCGGCTGGCAGACTTCGTCATCGTCACCAGCGACAACCCCCGCACCGAGGAGCCGCAGGCCATCATCGACGACATTCTGGCGGGCATGCAGGACACCGACACGCCCTACGTGGCCATCCCCGACCGTGTGGAGGCCATCCACTACGCCATGGATCACGCCCAGAGCGGCGATGTCATCATCCTGGCCGGCAAGGGTCACGAGGACTATCAGGAGATCAACCACGTCCACTACCCCATGGATGAGCGGGTCATCGTGGCGGACTACCTGAAAAAGCAGGGCTAAATCACAAGAGCCGCCGCGCCCTTTCGCGGCGGGAAGGAGCGAATCATTATGGGAATTCTGGAGATCGTGCTGCCGGTGGCGGTCAGCTTTGTCATCACCGTCATCGCCGGCAAGCTGCTGATACCGGCACTGGTGCGGCTGAAGGCCGGCCAGTCCATCAAGGAGATCGGCCCCACCTGGCACATGACCAAGCAGGGCACCCCCACCATGGGCGGCCTGATGTTCATTATCGGTATCGGCATCACCATCGTGGCTCTGGGCTGGAAGCATATGGCGGGCGGCGACTTCGCCCACCTGTACGTCTATCTCTTTGCGCTGGTGTTCGGCCTCATCGGCTACATTGACGACTATCAGAAGGTGAAGCACCACCACAACACCGGCCTGACGGCGCTGCAGAAGTTTGTGCTGCAGCTGGCGGCGGCGGTGGCGTTCCTGTGCCTCATGCGGTACGAGGGGATGCTGAGTCCCAACCTGTATATCCCCTTCTGGAACACCCATGTGGTGCTGCCGTGGCCGGTGTACCTTGTCTTCGCCGCCTTCGTCATCGTGGGCACCGTCAACGCCGTCAACATCACCGACGGGCTGGACGGTCTCAGCACCAGCGTCACCATTCCCGTGGCCGCTTTCTTCTCGGTCATGGCCATCATCTGGCCCGGCTTCGCCCAGTTGGGCACGTTTTCCGCCGCCATGCTGGGCGGCCTGTGCGGTTTTCTGGTGTATAACCGCTACCCCGCCAAGGTGTTCATGGGCGACACCGGCTCCCTGTTTCTGGGCGGCGCGGTGGCGGCACTGGCCTTCGCCTACGACATGCCGCTGGTGCTGCTGCTGGTAGGCATCGTCTACATCTGCGAGACGCTGTCCGACATCATTCAGGTGACGTATTTCAAGCTCACCCACGGCAAGCGCATTTTCAAAATGGCGCCGCTGCACCATCACTTTGAGATGTGCGGCTGGAAGGAGACCAAGATCGTGGCGGTGTTCTCCACCGTCAGCGCACTGTTCTGCCTGCTGGCCTACTTCGCCGTGTACCAGCGCTTCAGCTTCTGAAAATACTTCCATCAGGAAGTTCATCATGAAGCGGGTCTTCGTTCCTCATGAAGTTCATGAGGAAGTACCAACATGAAATTTCGGAAGGAGGGACAGCCGTGACCCGTGCAGAATATCAGGCCCAGAAGGCCATGAAGGCCCGCATGCGCCAAACAGAGCAAAAGCACACGCAGGCCGCCAAAGGGTCCATGGATCTGCCCTTCCTGATCCTGACGCTGCTGCTGACGGTGATCGGACTCATTATGCTGTTCTCCGCCAGCTTTCCCCGCGCCTATTACGACACCGGCGACGGCACCTACTACTTCAAGCGGCAGGCCCTGTTCGCCGTCATCGGTCTGGCAGGCATGTTCGTTGTGGGCAAGATCAACTATCAGCGCTGGCGCGGCGCGTCCCGCATGCTGGTGGGTCTGGCGCTGTTCCTGCTGATCCTGGTCATCATCCCCCACAACCCGCTGGCCATCACCGCCAACAACGCCACCCGCTGGCTGGGCATCAAGGGCGTGTTCCAGTTCCAGCCGTCGGAGATCGCAAAGCTGGCGGTCATCGTCTACTTTTCCGATACCATCTCCAAGAAAAAGGAGAAGATGCTGACGTGGCGGCAGGGCATCGTGCCCTATGTGGCGCTGCTGGGCATCATCTCCGTTCTGATGATGCTGGAGCCCCATCTGTCCGGCACGGTGCTGATCCTGTGTACCGGCGCGGTGCTGATGATCGTGGGCGGCATCCAGGGCTGGCTGGTGGCCGCCGGTATCGGCGGCGTGGGCGCCATAGGCCTTCTGTTTGTCAAGCTGGCGGAAAGCGGCGTCATCAAGTACGGCTCTGCCCGCATCGCCATGTGGCACGACCCGTGGCTGGACTACTCCGGCGACGGCTATCAGCTGGCCCAGAGCCTGATTACCATCGGCTCCGGCGGTCTGCTGGGCGTTGGGCTGGGGCGAAGCCGCCAGAAGTTTCTGTACCTGCCCGAGCAGTACAACGACTTTATTTTCTCCGTGGTATGCGAGGAGCTGGGGCTTATCGGCGCCTGCGTCATTATGCTGATCTTCGCCCTGCTGATCCTGCGGGGCTTCTGGATCGCCCTCCACGCCCGCGACCGGTTCGGCGCGCTGCTGGTGGTGGGCATCATGACCCATCTGGCCCTTCAGACCTTCCTGAACATCGCGGTGGTGTCGGGCTTCGTGCCCACCACCGGTATCTCCCTGCCGTTCTTCAGCTATGGCGGCACGGCGCTGTGCTTGCAGCTGGTGGAGATGGGCATGGTGCTCAGTGTGTCGCGGCAGATCCCCGCGCCCAAGGCTGGGTAAACGGGCGATTTTTGACAACATAGCGTATTTTTCTGTCAGGTAATTGCAGTGGGTATAGGGATCGAGAATTTTCATCCCTGCCTCCGGCGGCCCCATTTCTTCCAACAGCGGTGGGAGAGGGTTCCGCGCCCCCGAGCGCGGGTCACTTTTGGCCACAGCCCTAAAAGTGACCAAAAGGTCTGCTTGAAACCGCAGGTTTCAAGACTTCCTGCGCGGCTGGAGTACGCCGGAAACCTGCCGCCGCGTACCACGCGAAATCCAAAACGGCGCTGATCGTCGTACAACGAATCGCTTGCGATCCTCTTATCGCTACCGCTCCTGCAAAGCAAAATGGGGGCGCGTGGTCCTACCGATTTTGGCGATTATCAAATCGCGCACATGCCGCCAGCGGCGGCATGTGCAGGTGCGGCCCGTTGGGCCGCGAAATATAAAGAATACGCGCTGCTGCGAAGCGTATTTTGCAGAACGGCATGCCAACACGCCGCCGATAAGCCAGCGCACCGCCGCGCGGAACATGGAAGCGGGAGCGGCTCTTATCGCCGAGTCCCGGAGCCTGTCATAGCACGCCACCCGCGCGGTGCGTGGGAGCGGCAGCAGGGAGAGACGTACAAGCGATTCGATGCGGAACCTTTTTATACCGCAGTCGTAATCGGACAAGGGAAATCCAAAAACCTTGGTTTTTGGCGGCGTTCTTTTCCATATTTCTTTCGCTGTTGAAAGAAATATGGCCGCCGGAGGCATACATGCAGGACGCGGGTGCAACCCGCAATCGGAGAACAGAAAACGGGCCGTCGAGGACGCCGGCCCCTACGGAGGGATAGACGAGAGTACGCCGGTACTCGGCGGTGCGCCGATGCGGGCCGTCGGGAACGCCGGCTCCTACGCAGTAAGGCACTGCCGCGCGGAACATGGAAGCGGCAGCGGCTCTTATCGCCGAGTCCCGGAGCCTGTCATAGCACGCCACCCGCGCGGTGCGTGGGAGCGGCAGCGGGGATAGGAGCGGAAGCGATTCCTTATGGGCCTTTTTGCGTCGTATCACGTTCGGCGTAAAGGAATTTCAAAGACCATGGGTCTTTGGCGGCGTTTTTGCATCCTTTTGCCGCCGCGGGCAAAAGGATGTCGCGCCGGAGCGCGAAATATCCCTGCCAGAGGCATGAAAGGAACGAGCAACGGGCCGTCGGGAACGCCGGCTCCTACGCAGTAAGGCACTGCCGCGCGGTGCGTGGGAGCGGCAGCGGCTCTTATCGCCGAGTCCCGGAGCCTGTCATAGCACGCCACCCGCGCGGAACATGGAAGCGGCAGCGAGGAGAGACGTACACGCGATTCGATGCGGAACCTTTTTATACCGCAGTCGTAATCGGACAAGGGAAATCCAAAAACCATTGGTTTTGGGCGGCGTTCTTTTCCATATTTCTTTCGCTGTTGAAAGAAATATGGCCGCCGGAGGCATAAAACATCGAAGCAGAAACGGAGTTTTCAGGATGAGAGTCATTTTCACCTGCGGGGGCACCGCAGGACATGTGAACCCAGCGCTGGCGCTGGCGGGGCTCATGCGGCAGCGTGACCCCCAGACCGCCGTGCTGTTCGTGGGCACCCCCGACGGCATGGAGCGGGAGCTGGTGGCCAAGGCGGGCTACGACTACGCCGCCGTGGAGGTGGACAGCTTCCGCCGGTCCATGCGGCCGGAGGCCATGCGCCACAATCTTCACGCCGCAGGGGCGCTGGCCCGCTCGGGGCCTGCGGCCAAGGCCATCCTGCGGGAGTTCAGGCCCGATCTGGTGGTGGGCACCGGCGGCTACGCCAGCTTTCCCATGGTGAAGGCGGCGGCCCGGGCCCACATCCCCACGGCGGTACACGAGAGCAACTCGGTGCCCGGGCTCACCACCCGCATGCTGGAGGAGTATGCCGATGTGATCATGGTGGGATTTGAGGACTGCCGCCAGCATTACCGGCACCCTGAGCGCATCATGGTGACGGGTACGCCGGTGCGGGGCGACTTCTTCGAGAAAACGCCTCTGGAGGCACGGCAGAATCTGGCCTTTGACGACGGGCGGCCGGTTGTGGTATCCTTTTGGGGAAGTCTGGGCGCCAGCCACATGAACGAGGCCATGCTGGATATGTTCGAAAAGGAACGGGAGAACGGCTTCCCCTTCCACCACGTCCACGCGGTGGGCAAGAGCGGCTGGGAGACCATGGAAACGGCCCTGCGGCAGCGGGAGCTGGCGCTGTGCCCCGATCTGGATGTGCGGCAGTACATCTACAACATGGCCACGGTGATGCGGGCGGCGGATCTGGTCATCTGCCGCGCGGGCGCGTCCACCATCAGTGAGCTGACGGCGCTGGGGATGCCGGCCATCATGGTGCCCTCCCCCTACGTCACCAACAACCATCAGGAGAAGAACGCACGGCTGCTGGAGGCCCACGGCGGGGCCAGGGTCCTGCTGGAGAGCGAGGCCAATGGCGCGGCGCTGTACGACGCGGCGGCGGACATCCTCCGCAGCCCCGAGACGCAGGCGCGGATGAAGCAGGGCATGGCCCAGCTGGGCATCCCTGACGCCGCGGAGCGTATTTATGACACGGTGATGGCTCTGGTCCGGTAGGGCATGCACACCCGCAGCCCGTCCTTTCATACAATGGCGTATCAAAGGGCGGGAGGGGTTTTATGGGGTCGATCACCATTGAGGGCGGCCACCGGCTCAGCGGCGAGACGGTGGTGCAGGGAGCCAAGAACAGCGTACTGCCTGTTCTGGCGGCCACGCTGCTGTGCGGCGGGGCATGCCGCATCCGGCGGTGTCCGCGTCTGAGCGACGTGGACGCGGCGGCGGATATCCTGCGGTACTTAGGATGCAGAGCGGACTGGGAGGACGGGGATCTGCTGGTGGACAGCAGTGTGCTGACCCGATGCGACATCCCCCAGACGCTGATGCGGCGGATGCGGTCATCCGTCATTTTTCTGGGGGCCATTCTGGCCCGATGCGGCTGGGCGGAGCTCAGCTATCCCGGAGGCTGCGAGCTGGGGCCGCGGCCCATCGACCTGCACCTGGCGGCGCTCAGGACGCTGGGCGCTTCCATCGAGGAGAGCGGCGGTAAGCTGTACTGTCAGGGCAGGCATCTCAGGGGCGGACAGATCGTGCTGGCCATCCCCAGCGTGGGCGCCACGGAGAATGCCATACTGGCGGCCTGCGGCGCCGAGGGCGTCACGGTCATCACCAACGCAGCGCGGGAGCCGGAGATCGCGGATCTGCAGGACTTCCTGTGCGCCTGCGGCGCGGAGGTGCGGGGCGCGGGTGGGTCCGTCATCACGGTGGAGGGGCGCAGGCCTCTGCACGGGTGCGTCCATCGGGTCATACCCGACCGGATCGTGACGGCCACCTATCTATGCGCGGCGGCGGCCTGCGGCGGGGACATCCTGCTGCGGGGGACGGACTACCGGCATCTGGCCACGGTGACCACCGCCTTACAGCAGGCGGGGTGCCGGATCGACTGCGGCGAGACGGACATCCGGCTGCGCAGCGAGGGGCGGTTACAGGCGGTGACGCCGGTGCGGACCGCGCCCTATCCGGGGTTCCCCACCGACTGCCAGGCCGTCCTGATGGCGGCGCTGCTGCGGAGCCGGGGCACCACGGTATTCGTGGAAAATATTTTTGAAAGCCGTTACCGCCACGCGGCGGAGATGCAGCGCATGGGCGCCGACATCCGTGTGGAGGGGCGGGTGGCCGTGGTATGCGGGGTGGAGCGGCTCCACGCCGCCGATGTGTTTGCCGCCGACCTGCGGGGCGGGGCGGCGCTGGTCATCGCGGCCTTACAGGCGGAGGGGCGCTCCGCCGTCCATCAGTGCAGGCATATACAGCGGGGCTACGCGGACCTGGCCGGCGATCTGGCAGGGCTGGGCGCACGGGTCCGGCAAAATACGGAGTAAGGAGCTTCAGGCATGGCGCGACGCAGACGGTACAATCGCAAACGGCGGAAAGGGAGCTTCGCTTTCCTCTATAAGCTGCTGGCCTTCGTGCTGATCTGCGGCGCCATCGGCCTTGCGCTGGCCATGTTCTTCAGGATCGATGACATTGAGATCAGCGGCAACAGCCGCTATTCCAACGAGCAGATCGCCGCGGCGGCCCAGATCAAGGCGGGCGACAACCTATTTTTCCTGAACAAGTACGATGCGGCGGCGCGCATCCGCCAGCAGCTGCCCTACGTGGAAACGGTGCAGTTCCGGCGGGTGCTGCCCAGCAAGCTGGTGGTGCAGATCACGGAGTGCCGCGACCCTGTGGCCATCAAACAGGACGGCACAGTGTACCTCCTGTGCGACAGGGGCAACATCGTGGATACTGTCAGCGCCGCCAAATGGAGCCAGTACATCCAGATCGAGGGGCTGACGCTGCTGAATCCCCAGGTAGGCAGCGAAGCACGGGCCTCCGCCACGCAGCAGGCCGTGCTGGATCAGCTGCTGAGCATGCTGGTGCTGCTGGACGATAAGGGGATGCTGCACGAAGTGCAGGTCATCGATCTGTCCGATGCGGCGCGCATCACCATGCAGTACATGGGGCGGTTCCAGGTGGAATTCCTGTGGAATGCCGACTTCGACTACAAGCTGGACTATCTGGCGGCAGTGGTGGAGAAGCTGGAGGCCAATGAAAAGGGCACCATCGATATGACGCAGGACGGGAAGGCCAGCTTTATCCCCTCCTGACGGGAAAAAGATGGACAAATTCCGCAGGAACACTTGACGGGTCTATCATTCCGTAATAGAATATAAGTTATAGCACAAGATATAGAATTACGCACAGAGAAACTGTCTTTTCGATACAAATTGTGGCAGGAGGAACCAACATGGCTTTTGGATTGGAGACCGGTCCGGAAAACGTCGTCAGCATCAAAGTGGTCGGCGTCGGCGGCGGCGGCAATAACGTGGTCAACCGCATGGTGCGCTCCGGCGCCCAGGGCGTGGACTTTGTGGCAGTGAATACGGACAAGCAGGCGCTGAACGCTTCCAGCGCGAACTATAAGATCCAGATCGGTGAGAAGCTCACCGGCGGCAAGGGCGCAGGCTCCAACCCTGAGGTGGGCCGCAAGGCCGCGGAGGAGAGCCGCAACCAGATGGCCAAGGCGCTGGAGAGCACCGACATGGTGTTCATCACCGCCGGTATGGGCGGCGGCACCGGCACCGGTGCGGCTCCCGTGGTGGCGGAGATCGCCCGGGAGGCGGGCGTCCTCACCGTGGGTGTGGTAACCAAGCCCTTCGGCTTTGAGGGGCGGAAGCGCATGGCCCAGGCCGAGCAGGGCATCGAGGAGCTGCGCAGCAAGGTGGACTCGCTGGTCATCATCCCCAACGAGCGGCTGAAGTACGCCACCGACCAGAAGATCACGTTCGCCAACGCGTTTGCGATCGCCGACGACGTGCTGCGCCAGGCGGTGCAGTCCATCTCTGATCTGATCCGCGACACCGGCTTCATCAACCTGGACTTCGCCGATGTGACGGCCATCATGAAGGATGCGGGTCTGGCCCATATGGGCGTGGGCCGTGCGGCCGGCAAGGGCAAGGCCGAGGAGGCCGCGCGTATGGCGATCTCCTCCCCCCTGCTGGAAACCTCCATCAACGGCGCCAAGGGCGTGCTCATCAATGTCACCGGTTCCATGGACATCGGTCTGGAGGAGGTGGAGCAGGCGGCCACGCTGGTGCAGCAGGCCGTGCATCCCGACGCGCTCACCATCTTCGGCGCCACGTTTGACGAGACGCTGGACGACGAGATCCGTGTCACCGTCATCGCCACCGGCTTCGACGAGGAGCAGCAGGAGGCGCGCATCACCTCCAATGGCGGGACTGCGCAGGCACAGGCGGAGAAGAAGCCCGTGCTGCAGCCGCTGGATGAGGTGAAGGGCGAGCAGGCCCAGGACGAGATGGATAAGTCCTTCGACGAGATCCTGCGCATCTTCAACAAAGACAAGTTTTGAGATCATGTGAACTGCGATACCCCTCCGGCAGAGCCGGAGGGGTATCGTTTTGTGTGGAGGCGCGGGGCGGGGACATTTCGCTCTCCGGAGCGACCCGCTTTTGCCAACAGCGGCATAGGTGCGGCCCTTCGGGCCGCAGAATATAAAAGTATGTAGGATGTAAAGCACTTCCTCTGTACGGCGCGAGAGAAGAAAGTTTTCGCGCGGAACGCAGGAGCGGCAGCGGGGATAGGAGTGCAGGCGATTCGGTGCGGAACCTTTTTGCACCGCAGTTACAATTGGACGAAAGGGAAATCCAAAAACCGATGTTTTTTTGTGGCGCTCTTTGCCATATTTCTTTCGCTGTTGAAAGAAATATGGCCGCCGGAGGCAAATGCAGGACGCGGGTGCAGCCCGCAATCGGAGAACAGAAAACGGGCCGTCGGGGACGCCGGCCCCTACGGAGGGATAGACGAGAGTGCGCCGGTATTCGAGGGTGCGCCGATGCGGGCCGTCGGGGACGCCGGCCCCTACGGGGTGCGCGACCGGAGACATGACGAGATACGTGTGGGCGGGGTGTGCCCATTGGGGGCGTTCAAACGCGGGACGCGGGAACGGGTGGCGTTTTCCGGCGGACTGTGATAGAATGGAGACGCAAACCACAAAAACAACACAGGAGGGTTCTCAGATGAACATCAGACATGCAGATATGTCCGATCTGACCGCTGTGGCTGCGGTGGAGACGGCGTGTTTCCCGCCGGCAGAGGCGGCCACCGAACAGGACTTCGCCCAGAGGCTTCGATATTACAGCGGCCACTTCTGGCTCATGTTCGACGGCGGCACGCTCATCGCCTTTGTGGACGGCTTCGTCACGGACGAGCCGGATCTGACCGATGACATGTACGAAAATGCGGCGCTGCACAACGAAAACGGCGCGTGGCAGATGATCTTCGGCGTCAACACGCTGCCTGAGTACCGGCAGCACGGCTACGCCGGAGAGCTGCTCCGCCGCGCCATCGACGACGCACGGAAGCAGGGGCGCAAGGGGCTGGTGCTGACGTGCAAGGAGCGGCTCATCCACTACTACGCCAAGTTCGGCTTCGTGGACGAGGGCGTGTCCGAGAAGTCCACCCACGGAAACGTGGTGTGGCACCAGATGCGGCTGACGTTCTGACGGACCGCACGGATACGAATTTACGAAGGTAAGACGATGGACGTCAGGCCGTTGGACAGGGAGACGTATGCGGGCAGGCGGTTCACCGTCTGCTGCCGGACCCGTGGACGCCGCGGCATCCGCAGCTGCGCGGGCGGGTCCCGGATGGACTATGTGCCGTTCGGAACGCCGGCGGAGCGGTCCTTTGACGATACGTTCTTCGGCGAGCGGCTGGCGCGGCAGGGGGAGAGGTTTTGCCTCTCCCCTCCTGCCTTTTCCGGATGCCCTGTTGACTTTTTCGGAAAATATGGTATAGTAAGCTGAATTGAGGGAGTAGTCGGCGCCGTTGGGCGCGGTATGTCAACATGCTGGTGCTGCGCACCTGGCATATCTTAATTGATGAGACTCATGTACGAGCTTGGCATTGTGCATGCAGTTTTTTTGTGCATGGACAGCGCGCCATGCGCTTTTTTTGTGCCCGTGGCAAGTGAATGCAGGAGGAAAAGTATGGAAAGCATTCTGATATATGTACTGTTCGCGGTGGGCATCGTGCTCATCGTAAAGGGCGGCGACTGGTTCGTGGACGGCGCCGTGTGGGCCGCGGAGATCACCCGCATCCCCAAATTTATCATCGGCGCTACCATCATCAGTGTGGCCACCACCCTGCCGGAGATCTTCGTGTCCACCATCGCCGCCGTGGAGGGACACGGCATTCTGGTGTCCCAGGTGGGCGACTACATCGCGGCGTCACAGGACAAGGTGGGCATGGCCATCGGCAACGGCATCGGCTCCGTCATCTGCAACACCGCCATGATCCTGGCCATCAGCATTATCTTCATGCCCATCGCCGTGGACAAAAGGAGCTTCGCACCCAAGGGCATCCTGCTCATCGCGGCGGTGTGCGCGCTGTTCCTGCTCTCCCGCAGCGGCAACTTCTCCATCGCAGGGGCGGCGGTGCTGCTGCTTATCTTCCTGCTGTATATCACGGAGAACATCCGCTCCGCCAAGCGGGACACCGGTGCGGAGGAGACTGGGGAGGCCCCCGCCAGCGACAGGAGATCCATTGTGCTGAACATTCTGCGCATCGTGGGCGGCGCGGCCTGCATCGTAGTGGGCTCTCAGCTGCTGGTGAGCAACGGCAGTCTCATCGCCGCGTCCTGGGGCGTGTCCGAGGCCATCATCGGCGTCACCATCGTGGCCATCGGCACCTCCCTGCCGGAGCTGGTGACGGCTGTCACGTCGCTCATCAAGAAGCAGTCGTCCATGTCCGTGGGCAACGTCATCGGCGCCAACGTCATCGACACCACCCTCATTCTGGCGGTCTGTTCCTTCGTGTACGGCGGCAAGCTGCCGGTATCCGCCCAGAACATCTATCTGGACTTCCCCGTGGCCATCGTGGTAACGCTGATCGCCATCATTCCCACCATCGTCTGCCGGAGGTTCCAGCGGTGGCAGGGCGTGCTGATGCTGGCGGTGTATATCGCCTATCTGGTGGTCGTGACCACGGGGCTGGACTGGTATCTGGCTCTGGCGGCGTGAGCACATACGCAAAAAGCGGTGTGGCATTTGGCCACACCGCTTTTTTATTCTACCAGGCCGTATTTCGTTTTGATGCGGTCCAGCTTTTCCAGCATGGGCTCCGCCAGCACCCAGAGAAAGAACACGGTGGCGGCGGCGTGGACGCAGTCCACAGGGAAGCCGGTGAGGTAATAGCTCACCAGCACCTGCCAGTTCAGCTCTCTGCCGTAGATCAGGGCGGAGGTGGGGTTCATCAGGCCGCCGTAGATGAGGATGGCGGCCAGTGCGCCGTAGACGCACAGGGCGGCGCGGCTGCGGCGGAGCCAGCCCTTGCGGAACAGGACGCCGGCCAGAAAGCCGATGATGCCGGCGGCAAACATCTGGAACGGGGTCCAGGGCCCCTGAGAGAACAGGAAGTTGCTGGCCAGCATGGTCATGGCGCCCACCAGAAACCCGGTCTCGCCGCCGAAGGCCACGCCGGAGATGATGGTCAGGGCCAGCACCGGCTTGAACTGGGGCAGCATGAAGAAGGCGGCGCGGCCCGCCACACCCAGAGCGCAGAGGACGGCGATGATCACCAGCTCGCGGGCCTGGGGCTTACGGCCCTCAAACACCATGAAGAAGGGCAGCATGCAGGCCAGCAGCACCAGCAGGGCCATGAGGTAGTAGTTTTTCAGATCAAAGTAGCAGCTGCCCACGAACAGGACGGCGGGGACGCCCACCAATATCAGGGCGGCGGATACCTTGGTGCGGCGGGACAGCTTCCGCTTCTGCACCGGCGTCTGGAGCTGCACCGGCGGGGGCGAGCGGCGGCCGATGGCAGCGGCGGTGACGAACAGGGCCGCGATGAACAGGGCGTACTCCCCCACCGCGGCCCAGCCGGCGGCGGACACCGTGCCGCCGCCCACCAGCGCCGTCAGGTCCGTGTATTTGGCGGCGTGCCAGAAGATGGCCAGCGCCACCAGACCCGACACGGCGGCCAGCGCCTTTCGCCACCAGGGCAGTCTGGGCGGCTGCCACGCGGCGGACTCCTCCGCCACCGGCGGCAGCGGGGCGTAGATCCGCTGGGGCTCCGGCTCCGGCGGCACGTCGCCGCCGATGACGGCCATGACATCCTCCGCCGTCACCGCGCCGGCGCACAGGCCGCGGGCCATGCGGTCAGCGGAGGTGGTATAGAAGCTGTTGCCGGAGAAGAAGGGGCGGGGCGCGCCCTCCGTCACCACGCTGCCGTCGAAGAACAGGGCGCAGCGATGGGCGCAGCGGGCGCAGAACTCCACGTCGTGGCTGACCATGACCACCGCGACGCCGCCCGCTGTCAGGGAGCGGAGGATGGCGACCAGCTCCTGCTTGAACTGGGCGTCAAGGCCCTTGGTAGGCTCGTCCAGCAGCAATATCCCGGGGTCAAGGAGCAGGACCTTACACAATGCGGCGCGCTGCTGCTCTCCGCCGGAGAGGTCGTAGGGGTGGCGGTCCAGCAGGGGCGACAGGCGGCAGAGGGCCACCGCCTGCTCCAGCCGCTTTTCCCGCAGGGCGGTCTCCAGCTTCTGGCCGTCAAATGCCTCGTACAGGTCCTCGCGGACGGTCTTTTTTACGAACAGGGCCTGAGGGTCCTGAGGCAGGACGCCGATACGGCCGGTGCGCTGCACCGTGCCGCGGTAGGGCGTCAGCGCTCCGCTGAGCAGGTGGAGCGTGGTGCTCTTGCCGGCGCCGTTGCCGCCCAGCAAGGCAAGCAGCTCTCCCTGATACACGGTGAGGTCCAGGCCCTTCACCACGTCCGGCAGATCCGGCTGGTAGCGGAACCAGAGGCCCTCCGCCGTCAGGACGGGGCCGCCGTGGGGGTGTGCCTCCGCTTCGGGCAGGGGCAGCAGCGGGTGCTGCGACGCCCAGCGGTGCAGGAAGTCCCTGCCCTCCCGCACGGTGACGGGGGCGGGGTCGGCGCTGTGGACGGAGGCCCAGATCCGCATGGCGGCGGGCATGGCCAGGAACATGCCGTGCCCCCTGCCCCGCAGCCGGCGGCCTACCTCGGCGGGGGAGCCGGTACACAGCAGGCGGCCGCCGTCCAGCACGGCGGCGTGGGTGGCCAGAGGCAGCGCCTCCTCCAGCCGGTGCTCCGTCAGGAGGACGGTGGTGCCCAGCTCGCGGTGGATGCGGCCCAGCGTCTGCAAAAAATCGGCGGCGGCGATGGGGTCCAGTTGGCTGGTGGGCTCGTCCAAAATCAGCACCTTGGGCTGCATGACCATGACGGAGGCCAGACTCAGCAGCTGCTTCTGGCCGCCGGACAGCTCATCCACCGACTTGTGGAACCAGTCCTGAATGCCGAAGAAGGACGCCATCTCCGCCACGCGGCGGCGGATGGACGGGGTATCGCAGCCCAGGCTCTCCAGTCCGAAGGCCAGCTCGTGCCAGACCTTGTCCGTCACCACCTGATGCTCCGGCGACTGGAGGACGAAGCCGATGTCCGCCGCCTGCTGCCGCAGGGGGACGTCCCGCAGAGGCGTGCCCTGAAAGTACACCTCGCCCTCGGTGACGCCGTGGGGCGTCAGGACGGTCTTGAGCTGGCGCAGCAGCGTGGATTTGCCGCAGCCGGAGGGGCCGCACAGCACCCAGAATTCGCCGGAGCGGATGGTGAGGTCCACGCCGGTCAGGGCGGGGCGGCGCTGCTGGGGGTAGGTAAAGCCGAAGCCGGAAAGGCGGAACAGCTTGTTCATTTGTCAGGCACCTCCCTTCTCAAGACGGTGGAAACGGCGCTGTGAGGCCCACGACAGCAGTGCGGGCGTCAGGCACAGCAGCAGGTATACCGCGTAAAAGCTGACGGTGATGGGGCGCAGGGGCGCGCCCCCCAGCATGGGGTAATACTGGAAGAACAGGCCGCGGCTCAGGGCGGCCGCCAGCAGGTATGTGCCGCAGAAGACCAGCCACAGGAGAAGGCTCCGGTCGCGGCTGTCCAGACGGTAGATGGAGAAGGCGGTGCGGCCGGGCTGGCCGTAGCCGCGGCTGCGCATGCTGTCCGCCGTGTCGATGGCGCTCTCCAGGCTCCAGGTGACCATGATGGAAAAGACCTTCATGGCGTTTTTGCACCGCTGAAGCAGGCTGCCGTTTTCCGTGTCGCGTCCCATGAAGCGCTGGGCCTGGGCTACGGTATGGAACTGGCGGCGGAAGCGGGGCACGAAGCGCAGCGTCATGCTCAGCACCAGCGACAGGGCGGGAATGGCGCGGCCAAAGAGATAGATGAATTTATCGGAGGTCATAACGGCGCTGAAGCAGCGGAACCACAGCACCACCGCCGCCAGCAGCAGCGCCGCGGCCAGTCCGTAGAGGATGCTCTCCAGCGTCAGGGGGTTGCCGGAGGGCAGGTAGGTCAGGATGGTGACGCCCTGATGAACGAAGGCGGGGTTCACCAGTGCCGCCAGCAGCGCCATGGGTACCAGCCAGCGGGCGCTGTGTCCCAGCTCCCGCAGGCCATGGAGCCGCGCCAGACAGCAGCAGGCGCCGGTCAGGGAGATCAGCAGACAGACGGGGTGCATCAATGTCATGGAGAAGGCCAGTACCAGAGCGAAATAGGCAAAATTGACCGCCGGATGGCAGTCAGAAAACGTATCGCGCACGGGTGGCACCTCCCTCCCCTGTTTTGCGCACAGATGTTTTAATTATACCGGCTCCGGAGAGGTCCGTCAATCCCTGTCGGGGCAGGGATGTTTTTGGGGTTTGTATTTGCAGGCAAGTATGCTATAATCGTTCTGAAATATCTGTAAGGAGGAGCTGCTTTGGAACGGAAGGAGCTGCGGGACAGGCTGCATCTGTCCGGCATCGACGGACAGGCGGCGGCGCTGGCCGGAAAATGGGGGCTGGGCTTCGAGATCGCGGAGTTCTGCTGGGCCCCGCGGCTGGAGCAGCCGGACGCCATGGAGCTGGTACGGCAGCAGATCACGGGGGTGGAGCGTCTGTGGCTCCACGCGCCGTTTGCGGAGCTGGCCCCCTGCGCCATCGACCCGCTGGTGCGGGAGGCGGCGCTGCGGCGGTTCCGGCAGACCATCCGGACGGCGCGGATGCTGGGCGTGAAGCGGATAGTGGTCCACGGCGGGTATATCCCGCTGGTGTACTTCCCCGAGTGGTACGTGGAGCAGTCGGCGGTATTCTGGAAGGAGCTGCTGGCGGACGTGCCGCCGGACACGGTGCTGGCGGTGGAGAACGTGATGGAGCCGGGGCCGGACATGCTGGTGCAGATCGCCGAGCAGGTGAACGATCCCCGTCTGGGGCTGTGTCTGGACGTGGGCCACGCCAACACCTCCGTCAGCAGGACGCCGCCCACGGAGTGGATCGGTCCCATGGCCCCGTGGCTGAGGCACGTACACCTGCACAACAACAGGGGGGACTGGGATCTCCACGACCCGCTGGGACAGGGGGACATCCCCATGGCACAGGTGCTGGACACGCTGCTGGACGTCTGTCCGGCGGCGACATATACCATTGAGAATCAGGACTGCGCGCCGTCGCTGACGTGGCTGGCGGAGCAGGGCTATCTGGAGGAGCGAGCATGACAGAGCAAGAGCTTTCGGCGTACATACAGGCCATACGGCCCGCAGATGAGGCGGCCATGGAGGCGGCGCGGCGGCGGCAGGCACAGCTGGCCAAGCCCCCGGGCAGTCTGGGGCAGCTGGAGGAGATATCCATCCGGCTGGCAGGCGTGACGGGGCAGGTGTGCCCCGCCATGGGCAAGTGCCGCGTGGCGGTGTTCGCCGCCGACAACGGTGTGGTGGCCGAGGGCGTATCCTGTACGCCGCCGGCGGTGACGATGCAGCAGGCGGTGAACATGACCTTCCGCAAGACCGGCATGTCCGCCATGGCAGCGGCCTTCGGCGACGATGTAAGCGTGGTGGACGTGGGCATCGACGGCGACGTGCCGCCGGTAGGCGTGCTGGACCGCAAGGTGCGGCGGGGCACCGGCGACATCGCCCGTGAGGACGCCATGACGCGGCAGCAGGTGCTGGACGCCATGGCCGCAGGCATGGAGCAGGCGGCGCGGGCCAGAGCCGACGGTGTGACGGCGCTGGGCATCGGCGAGATGGGCATCGGCAACACCACCACATCGGCGGCGGTGCTGGCGGCGCTGACCGGCGCGGACATCGAGGCCGTGACGGGCCGCGGCGGCGGGCTGACGGATGAGGGCTTCCTGCGGAAGAAGGAGGTGCTGCGGCAGGCGCTGGCGCTGCACCGGCCCGACGGAAACGATGTCATCGGCGTGCTGGCCGGTGTGGGCGGGCTGGATCTGGCCGCCATGACCGGCGCATTTTTAGGCTGCGCCCATGAGCGGGTGCCGGCGGCGGTGGACGGGTTCATCTCCATCGCGGCGGCGCTGTGCGCCGTGCGGCTGTGCCCCGCAGTGCGGGATGTGCTGTTTCTGTCCCACGACTCCTACGAGGTAGGCTACCGCATCGCGGCGGAGACGCTGGGGCTCCAGCCCTGCCTGCGTCTGGGGATGCGGCTGGGCGAGGGCAGCGGGTGTCCCCTGCTGTTCCGCGTGCTGGAGGGCGCCTGCGGCGTCATGCGGGGCATGGCCACGTTCGGCGAGGCTTCCATTGAGGACAGCTATCTGGACGAGATACGGGCGATGGACGCCTTTACGGTGGAGGCGACATGAGACTTCTGTTTATCGGCGGCTGCAAAAGCGGCAAGAGCAGCACGGCCCAACGCATGGCGCGGGCTCTGGCCTGCGGCGGGCCCATGTACTACTGGGCCACCATGGAGCCACACGACGGCGAGGATCTGGCCCGCATCCGGCGGCACATCGCCGACCGCGACGGCTGGGGCTTTACCACCATCGAGCGGGCGCGTGACCTGACGGCAGGGCTGGAGGCTGTCCGACCCGAAGGCACGGTACTGTTCGACAGCGTGACGGCGTGTCTGGCGGCGCAGATGTTTGACGGCGGCGATATGGACATGGGTGCGCCCCGGCGGGTGGCGGAGCAGATCGCGGCCATCAGCCGCGTGCCCGCCCACTTCGTATGCGTGTGCGACGGCATCTGGCAGGGCGGCGAGGACTACGACCCCTGGACGGCGGCATACACCGCCGGTCTGGCCGGTATCTGCCGGACGCTGGCGGCGGAGTTCGACGTGGTGTGCGAGATGACCATGGGGCTGCCCCATGTGTGGAAGGGGGAAATGCCCCGTGCGTGACTGGGTTTACGGGTTCTTCATGGCGTGGGGGATGTTTCTGGCCATCCCCTGCCCGAAAAAAATATGGAGCGAAACGGCGCGGCGGAAAATGCTGGCCTGTCTGCCCTTCGTGGGCATCGTCGTGGGTGCTGTGTGGGCGCTGTGTGCGTGGCTGGCAGGATATCTGCCCCGGGCGCTGGGCGCGGCACTGGGCGCGGCGGCGCCATGGCTGGTGACGGGGTTTCTGCATCTGGACGGGTTTATGGATGTGTGCGACGGCATCCTGTCCCGCCGGGATCTGGAGACGCGGCGGCGCATCCTGAAGGACTCCCACTGCGGGGCCTTCGCGGTGATCTGCATGGTGCTGCTGGCCATGGCTCAGTGGAGCGCGTTTCTGTCTATGGAGGACGTTCCGCTGCTGCCGCTGGCACTGATCCCTGTGGCCAGCCGCGCCGCGGCGGCGGTGGCGGTGCTGACGCTGCGGCCCATGAGCACCAGCCAGTACAGCGCCATGGTGCGCGGCGGCGCGCCGGTATTTGTGGCGGCGGCGCTTTTGGCGGCGGCGTGCGCCGTACCGGCGGTGCTGTGGGGCAGCTTTGCCCCGCTGGCGGCGGCAGTGGGCTACGGGCTGGCCGTGTGGCACGGGTTCCGGCAGTTCGACGGCATGTCCGGCGACATCTCCGGCTTCGGGCTGGTGCTGGGTGAGCTGTGCGGCGCGGCGGTTTTGGCGATAGGAGGGTAATGCGATATGGAATTGGTGATCGGCGGCGCGTTTCAGGGAAAGCTGACCTGGGCGCTGGCGCACTACGGTCTGACCATGGACGATGTGTGCGATCTGGCGGTATCGGAGCCGCGGGCGGGTGCGAAATGCTACTGCCACCTGGAATCGCTGAGCCGCCGGGAGGCGGACATGGAACGGTATCTGCCGCTATTTGAAAACGCGGTGGTGGTCTGCCGTGAGGTCAGCGGCGGCATCGTGCCCATGGACGGTGAGGAGCGGGCGTGGCGGGAGCGCCACGGTACGTTTATGCAGGAGCTGGCCCGCAGGGCTGACCATGTGACCCGCGTGTTCTGCGGGCTGACGGAGGGATTGAAATGAAGCTGACATTACTGCGGCACGGCGACACCGCCGGAAGTCGGGACGATCTGTACTACGGGGCGGCGGATATCCCTGTGCTGCCGGATTCTCTGGAGATGCTGGCGGAGCGCGCCAAGACCGGCGTGTACCCCACGGCGGCGCGGTACTACACCAGCGGCCTTCTGCGGACGGAGCAGACCATCCGCGCACTGTACGGCGATGTGGCCCACACGCAGCTGCCCGGTCTGCGGGAGATGGACTTCGGCGATTTTGAGATGAAGAGCTACGCGGAGCTGAAGGACGATCCCGCGTTTCAGGCGTGGTGTGAGGACGCGGAGCACAATGCCTGCCCCCATGGGGAAAGCGCGCCCCAGGTGCTGGCGCGGAATCTGGCGGCCATCCAGCCGGTGCTGGACGCGGGAGAGGACGCGGTATGCGTCATTCACGGCGGCGTCACCGCCGGGCTGCTGATGCACTGGTTCGGCGGCATCCGGTACGACTATCCGGTGGCCCCGGGCACCGGCTATCAGGTGACGTTCGAGGACGGTAAGCCGGTATCGTACCGGCCAGTGCCGTAAGTCACAACGCAAAAAAGGGAGCGGCGGGATGACCCGCCGCTCCCTTTTTGCTACCGCACCAGCTTGCGGCTCTCCGAATAGGCCGCGTTCAGGTCCGCCAGCTCTACCTCACCGTCGATATACGGCTGATAGATGGCGTCCACGCGGCCGCCGCCGGAATTGCCGCAGCCGTTGCAGCCCTCACAGCTGCCGCCGCAGGCCGCCAATGCCCGACGCACGATCTCCTCACGCTGTGCCCGGGTGGTGTCCTTAATGAGCAGGGACTGCATGCCTCCACCTCCCTTTTACCCCGCCATGGCCAGCATATTCTCCATGAGAATGCCGTAGCCCTGGGTGGGGTCGTTCAGCAGGACATGGGTGACGGCGCCCACGATCCGTCCGTCCTGGAGGATGGGACTGCCGCTCATGCCCTGCACGATGCCGCCGGTGGCGTCCAGCAGGCGCTGGTCCGTCACCTTCAGCAGCAGGTTGCGGGTGGACTGGCTGCCGGAAAAGACGCGGACGATCTGTACCGTGTATTCCGCCGTGTCATCATCGGAGATGGTGGTCAGAATCGTGGCAGGTCCGGTCTTGACCTGGCGGGCCGTGGCCACAGGGACGGGCGTGCCCGCCCGGAGAAAATCAGGGTCCGCCACCGTGCCGAAAATGCCGCCGTCGCTGTTGACAGAGACGGTGCCCACGTCACGCTGGACGGAGAAGTCGCCCTTCAGCTCGCCGGGGTCGCCCTTGGCGCCCTTTTTCACCGCCTTCACCGTGGTCTCCATGATGGAGCCGCAGGCCAGCGGCATCAGCTGTGCCGTGTCCACGTCGGTGATGCCGTGGCCCAGTGCGCCGTAGCTGCCGGTGGCAGGGTCGTAATACGTCAGCGTGCCGATACCGGCCATGCTGTCGCGTATCCACGCCCCCAGCTGCCACGCGCCATCGGTACCCTGTGTGGGAACAGCGGTGACGCGGAGATCTCTGCTGCCGCGGCGGATGGTAAGTGCCAGAGGTTCACAGCCGTTGTCCTGCAGGACTTGGCGGACCTGCTCCGTGGAGGTGATCTTGGCGTCACCCATGGTGAGGATCAGGTCCCCTTCCTTCAGGCCGCAGTCCCGGGCGGGACAAGGGCCGTCCTCCGACAGGCCCACCACCAGCGCGCCGTCGGCGAAGAGCTTGATGCCCACCGCCTTGCCCAGCGGGATCACCGTCCGCGCCTCCGGTGCGGCCCAGACCTGCTGGAGACAGAGGGATAGGGTAAATACCAGAGCAAGCAGCCTTGCGGTGCTCTTGCGGAGACTGCCTGCGGGATGCGTTTCTCGCAGTTCATACAAGCGTCTCACCCCTTTGTGGAATTGTCGCCGGCGACAGCGTTACTTTGTGCCGGAACGGGGCGAGGCATACGGTGTAAATTCAGGGCGAATTGGCAGGGCGGCGCCGGAAATTTTTTCCGTCAGCTGTTGTCCCTGCTGATGGGTACGCGGTGCAGAAGGCGCTTGAGCTTTTTTCCGTCGAAAGGGATGAGGGGGTAGAGGTAGCCCTTGCCCACCAGAGGCTTGGTGGTGGCCATCAGCGTCAGTGTGCCCACGATACCGGCGAGGAAGCCCCAGAGGTCGAAAAGCCAGATCAAAATCAGCAGCAGCATGCGGCAGAGCTTGGTGGCATAGCCCATCTCGTAGCTGTGCTGGGCGTAGTTGGCGATGGCCACGAAGGCCATGTAGACCAGCACCTCCGGCACCAGCCAGCGGGCCTGCACGGCAAAATCGCCCAATATCAGGGCGCCGATCATGCTGAAGGAGTTGCTCAGCACGTCCGGCGTGTTCAGGGACGCCAGCTTCAGCACGTCAATAATGAGCTCCACCAGCAGGAGCTGGAGGATAAGGGGGACGTAATACGCGTCCTGCACCAGCAGGAAGTGCAGGTTCTCGTGGAGTGTATCGGGGTTCTTTACCAGCAGATACCACACCGGCGTGACGAACACCGTCAGGAGCAGCACCACCATGCGGACAATTTGAAGATAGGAGCCGATGAGAGGCGGAAAGTAGTAGTCGTTGATCTCCTCGGTGAAGCGCAGCAGCGTGGTGGGCAGCAGCAGGGCCGACGGGGAGTTGTCCACCATCACCACCACGTCGCCTTCCATGATGCAGGCTGTGGCCACGTCGGGGCGCTCCGTATAGCGGACCTTGGGAAAAGGGTTCCAGAACTGGCGGGGCGACAGCGCCTCGGCCACCGATTCCTGGCTCATGGCGATGGAGCCCACCTGCATATTTTTCAGTTTTTTCCGCAGCTCCGCCAGCAGGTCGGGGTCGGCCTCGCCCTCCATATAGCACAGCGCCACATCGGTGTGGGAGCGGTTGTCCAGCTGCACCCGCTCCAGCGTCAGGCGGGGGTCGCGGATGCGGCGGCGCAGCAGGGCCGCGTTCTGCATCAGGTTCTCCACGAAGCCGTCGTGGCTGCCGCGGAGGACGCGGCTGGTGTCCGGCTCCTCAATGGAGCGGGTGGGGAACTGCTTGACATCCATGAGGATGCCGCCGCAGAAGCCGTCCACCACCAGAAGGGTCCTGCCGGAGAACACGCCCAGCACCGCCTCCTCCCTGCTGCGGCAGACGGCGGCGTCGCAGGCGGTGACGCAGCGGCTGAGAAACGCGTCCAACGTGGGGATGGCCGTCAGCTCCGGCAGGGACAGCCACTGGGCGATCATGCGCTCTAAAATGTTCTCCTGGGCGTAGCCGTTCACCACCCAGAGGCGGGCGCGGCGGCCTCCGATGGTGAGATCCCGGGCCGTCATGTCGAAGCAGCGGCCTACGCCCAGCCGGTCATCCAACGCCGCCGTTCTGGCGGAAAATTCCTGTTTCATTCCGCGGTTCCTCCCCGCACATTTTTGGATAGTATGGGAAAGAAGCCGGAAAAATATGCGAAAACGGCGCGTCCCGGACGCGCCGTTTCTGGTATCAGCTTTCGTTTTCGCAGAGGATGTCCCGCGCCACGGGGCGGTAGAACAGGCGCTCCGCCTCATCGAAGTCCCGTGTCTGGCCCAGGATCCACATGAGCTTGGCCACTGCCGACTCCGTGGTCATGTCGTAGGCCTCCAGCAGGCGCAGGGTGCTTTTCAGCCGTCCGCCCACATGGTAGACCGTCAGGTCACTGCCCTCGTTGGGCACCTGGGTGGTCATGACCACGATCTTGCCCCGCTCCACGCCGCGGCGCACCGCATCGTAGAACTCGCTGCCATGATACTCCGGCAGGCCGCCCACGCCGAAGGACTCGATGATGAGGCCGTCGCTGCGGTCCAGCATGAAGTCGATCAGCTGGCTGGATGTGCCGGGGATCAGCTTCAGCAGGCTGACGCGGTCGTCCAGCGTATTGTAGAACACCGGTCGGGGATAGCAGGTGCAGCGCATGTATTGCAGCAGGCGGCCGTCCTGCACCACCGCCAGATCAGGGTAGTTGACGCTGGAGAAGGCGTGGTAGCTCTTGGAGCAGGTCTTGCGGGCGCGGGTGCCCAGAATGACCTTGCCGTTGAACACGATCTGGACGCCGCCGCAGCCGCGGCAGGCATACAAAAACGCATCTGTGAGGTTGCGCTTGGAGTCGGTGCCGTCGAACCAGATGGGCTTCTGGGCGCCGGTGAGCACGATGGGCTTGGGACTGCCCTGCACCAGATAGCTGAGGGCGGCGGCGGTATAGGCCATGGTGTCGGTGCCGTGGGCGATGACGAAGCCGTCATAGTCATCGTAGCGGTCGCGGATGGCGGCAGCCAGACCCAGCCAGTGGCGGGGACAGATATTGGTGCTGTCCAGAGAGTAGAGCTGCAGGCAGTCCACATGGCAGAGGTCCGCGATGCCGGGGATAAAGGACAGCAGCTGCTCCGTGTTCAGCTCCGGCGTCAGGCCGGAGGGGGTCTTTTCCGAGGCAATGGTGCCGCCGGTACCGATCATCAGAATGTGTTTCACGGTCATACCTCCCGATCGTCGATGGCGGCCAGGCCGAAGGCCGCGGCCTGCTCCATCAGGCGCTGGGACTGGGGATCCGCGCCGCAGGTGCTGCGCAGCTGCTGGAGAAACAGGCCCCGCAGGGTATCCTCGCCGCACTTGTCCCACAGCTCCTGCCGGGCGGTGGTCTTGTCCCGCACCTGCAGGGCGCAGCACCGGCCGGACAGGGCCGACTGCACCCGCTCCGGTGACACCGGTGCGGCGGGGCTGCCGGTGAGGACCACACGGTAGATATCCTCCTCCGCACCGGCGGGCAGGGCGGCGGACACCAGCGCCGCCGGGTCGCCATCGGTGACATCCACCTCCATGATGCGGTAGCGGCGGCGGGCGAAGGGCACGAATTGCAGCTCTGCGCCCTCCGGCGACACCTGACCGGCGAGGAAGCCCTTGTCCCCCAGCTCGTCAAAGCCCCGTCCCTCGGGGCAGCCGCAGTAGGCGTAGGAAACGCTCCCCATCCGCAGGACGCCGGTGCAGCCGTGGACATGGCCCAGGGCCAGATAGTGCAGGCCGGAGGCGGCCACGGCGGCGGTGGTCAGGGGGCGGTAGCGGCTGTCGGAGCCGGTCAGCTCTCCGTGGAGCAGGCCGATGTGTACCAGCCCGTCGTCGGGGGCGGTGAAGCCGGACAGCACGCGATCCTCCGGCTCCTCCGGCGCGGTAAAGGCGGCGCCGTGGACGGCACAGCCGTACTGGGGGAACGGGATGGTCTGCATCCGGTCCTCCGTGAAGATATGCACGTTGTCGGGCCACAGCGTGCGGGCGTAGGCACTGCGGGCCGTGTAGGGGTCGTGGTTGCCGGGGGCGATGACCACCTGCCCCTGAAAGCCGCCCAGAGCGCGGGCCAGCAGCTTGGCGGTGTCGCCGCTGAGGTCGTCGCCATCGAACAGGTCGCCTGCCAGCAGCAGGAGCTGCACGCCGTGGTCATTGGCCCAGTCCACCATGCGCTCCGGCATGCGGCGGCTCTCGGCACGGCGCTGGCGGGCCTGCTCCGGCGTCAGGGCGCCGAAGGCGCTGTCCAGATGGAAGTCTCCGGCGTGAAGGATACGGACCATCACGCTTCCTCGGGCTGCCAGCCCTTGCAGACATCCACCCACTGGGTGAAGTTTTTGCCGCAGCAGCGCTCCAGCTCGTCACAGGTCAGCTCGATGGCGCTGGCGGCGCTGCCCACGGCGGGGAACACCGTGTCAAAGCGCTTCAGGGACACGTCCAGATAGGTTTTCACATCCTCCGGCAGGGCGAAGGGACACACGCCGCCCACGGCGTGGCCGATGCGCGCCACCGCCTCGTCGGCGGTGAGCATCTTGGCCTTGACGCCGAAGAAGTGCTTATACTTGCTGTTGTCCACCTTGGCATCGCCGGCGGCCACCACCAGAATGGGATCCTCCCCGATCTTGAAGCTCAGGGTCTTGGCGATGCGGGCGCCCTCCACGCCGACAGCCAGGGCGGCCAGCTCCACCGTGGCGCTGGATACGTCGAATTCACGGATGCGGTCGGCCACGCCGTAAGGCTCCAGATAGGCTCTTACCTTTTCCACAGACATGATACAGTTTCTCCTTTTATTTGATCTCAATACGCTCCACACCGGTGCAAAGGCCGGTGTCGCTGTTCAATGTGAAGATGCAGCCCTGCGCGGAGCAGGGGCCGTCCGCCGCCTGATAGCGGCCGGGGAGGCCGCCCAGAAAGAACTCCATGGACTGCTGGGGACGAACGCCCAGCACCGACTCGATGGGGCCGGTCATGCCCAGATCCGTGACGTAGCCGGTGCCCTTGGGGAACACGCGGTTGTCGGCGGTGGGCACGTGGGTGTGCGTGCCCCAGAGTGCGGAGACGCGGCCATCCAGATAGTAGGCCATGGCCAGCTTCTCGCTGGTGGCCTGGGCGTGGAACTCCACCAGCGTGAAGGTGGGCTTGTCCAGCGTCTTCAGCAGGCGGTCCGCCGTGGTGAAGGGGTTGTCGGCGTTGAAGTCCAGGTCGCAGCGGCCGATAAGCACCAGTACCGCCACGGAGAAGGCCCCGCAGTCGTAAGCGGCGCAGCCGCGGCCCGCAGCGCGGCCGGTGAAGTTGGCGGGCCGCAGGATGTAGCCGCTCTCGTCCAGAAACGTGGCGATCTGTGGCTTGCCGAAGGTGTGGTTGCCCAACGTCACCACGTCCGCACCGGCGGCCAGCAGATCCTCCGCCTGGGCCCGAGTCAGGCCGCTGCCGGAGATATTCTCGCCGTTGACCACGGTGAAGGCGACGTTCTGCTCCCGCTTGAAGGTGCGCAGCTTCTTCTCCAGCAGCTGCAGGCCCGTCTCGCTGGCCACGTCGCCCAGCGCTAAGATGCGATAGTCCATGTGATCTCCTCCTTTGAGGTCAGTCATTCCAGCCCAGTATCTTCGTGAGCTGGCGGTTGGTGTAGTAATAGGCGGAAGCCGGATAGTTCCGCAGGTTGGCGGTGTTGGAGCACAGCAGGTAGTCCACGGTGCGGCCCTCGCCGTCGGCCACAAGGCCGCAGATGACGGTGGTATGGTGCCGCGGCTCCTCCACGCCCATGGTGATGATGTCCCCCACCTGGCCGGTGAAGTAGGGTGCGCCTACCACCGCCACAAGGCCGGAGCCGGTATGCTCGGCCGCCAGATCGAGGAAACCGCCCACATTGACCCACGGCAGCGAGACGCTGCGCTCGCTGTTGTAGAACCAGCCGTCCCGATAGCCGCCGGGGAGGGCGGGGATGCCGCCAGCGGTCAGCACCTGCGAGCCGAAGTTCATGCAGTTGCCGCCCAGATCGTCATACGCCTTGTAGGCGGGGTTCCGCTGGGCGCTGTACGTCAGCATGTAGTCCAGCGCGGCGGCGCGGTCGTAGTCGTGATCCCACGTGACCGGCGGCGTCCAGAGCTCCCGCGGGCCGCTCTCCCGCGCCTCGATGCAGGCAAGGAGCCGGGGCAGGTGGCGATCCGTATCGGTGACAGGGTCGTAGTCGGCGCTGTAATAGGGGTTATCGTCGGAGTCGTGGGACGCGATGCGCCAGCGGTCGCCGGTGATGCGTTGGAGCCGGAAGGTGTGCTGCACGTTCCACTGCTCCGAGGGCAGGCCGTTCAGGCCGTTGAAGTAGACCACGCTGCTCTCCAGCAGCGTCAGCTCCGCCGTGTCGCCGTCCCGCGTCAGGTCCGTGCAGCGCAGGGAATAGCTGTACGAGCCGGCGTGGAGGTCGATGGGCGCCCGCAGGCGGATCTCCGCCAGCGTGCGCCAGACGGTCCTGTGGTAGTCGGACTGGGCGCGGTCCGTGAACAGGTCGGTGCAGTCGATGACCTGCAGCCGGGTAACGGACTGATAATAGCAGTCCATGAAGTCCAGCAGCAGCAGCTCCTGCCCCGCGGTCATGCCGTGGGACGCGGCGCCGGAGATGCGTTCGAAATCGGCGCTGACGGTGACAGGCTCACTGCCCCAGACGGATCTGTGCTGCCGCGTCCAGACCTCCGTTTCCGGTACGGCGGGGACGGCCTGCGAGTCCTCCGGCGGAGGGGACGCGTCGCCGGTGCCGGAAACAGGGCCGCAGGCGGCTGCGGACAGGGCCACGGCCAGCAGGAGCATCAACAGGATCAGGCGTTTCAAGGGTGCGTCCCCCCCTCTCTGTAAAGTGCCATTTGTTGACAGGAAAACCCTGTCGGATGATGGCATTATACCAAAAAAAGCTCCGGAGCGCAACGCGCTCCGGAGCCGGTGGGGTATTTATTTTGCGTATTCCACGACCTTGGTCTCCCGCAGGACGTGAACCTTGATCTGGCCGGGGTATTCCAGCTCGTTCTCGATGCGCTTGGCCAGCTCCCGCGCCAGAATGACCATCTGGTCCTCGGACACCTGCTCGGGCTTGACCATGACGCGGACCTCGCGGCCGGCCTGGATGGCGTAGCTCTTCTCCACGCCGGGATAGGTGCCGGTGATCTCCTCCAGCTTTTCCAGCCGCTTGATGTAGTTCTCCAGATTCTCGCGGCGGGCGCCGGGGCGGGCGGCGGAGATGGCGTCGGCTGCCTGCACCAGGCAGGCCACCAGCGTCTTGCACTCCACGTCGCCGTGGTGCGCCTGAATGGCGTGGATGATGTCTTCCTTCTCGCGGTACTTGCGGGCGTACTCCACGCCCAGCGCCACATGGGTACCCTCGAACTCATGGTCAAGGGCCTTGCCGATATCGTGGAGCAGACCGGCGCGCTTGGCAGCCTGTACGTCGGCGCCCAGCTCGGCGGCCATCATGCCGGCGATATGGCTGACCTCGATAGAGTGCTGCAGCACGTTCTGGCCGTAGCTGGTGCGGTAATGCAGGCGGCCCAGCAGCTTCTGCAGCTCGGGGTGCAGGCCGCGGACGCCGGTCTCCAGCACGGCGCGCTCGCCCTCGGCGCGGATGACGCCGTCCACCTCCCGGCGGGCCTTCTCCACCATCTCCTCGATATGGGTGGGGTGGATGCGGCCATCGGCGATGAGCTTCTCCAGCGCCAGACGGGCCACCTCGCGGCGGACCGGCTCGAAGCAGGAGACGGTGATGGCTTCGGGGGTATCGTCGATGATAAGATCGGCACCGGTCAGGGTCTCCAGTGTCCGGATATTGCGGCCTTCACGGCCAATGATGCGGCCCTTCATCTCGTCATTGGGCAGGGGAACCACACTGACGGTGATCTCAGCCACATGGTCGGCGGCGCAGCGCTGGATGGCGGTGGCCACGATCTCACGGGCGCGCTGGTCCGCTTCGTCCTTGGCGCGGGCCTCGATCTCCTTGATCTTCAGCGCCGTCTCATGGGTGACCTCGGACTCCACCTGGGCGATCAGGTACTCCTTGGCCTGATCCGCCGTGAAGCCGGAGATGCGCTCCAGCATCTCGGTCTGGCTGCGCTTGATGAGCCGGATCTCCTCCTGCTCCTTGTCGGCGGCGGCGTGCTTCTGGGCCAACGCTTCCTCTTTCTTTTCGATCATCTCGGTCTTGTGATCGAGATTTTCCTCTTTCTGCTGTAAACGGCGCTCCTGCTTCTGCTGCTCGGCGCGGCGTTCTTTGACCTCTCTCTCGTATTCGCTGCGGTTTTTCAAAATCTCTTCTTTTGCTTCGAGAAGCGCTTCCCGCTTTTTACTCTCAGAGCTTTTAATTGCCTCGTTGATGATGCGCGTGGCTTCTTCCTCCGCGCTGGAGATTTCTTTTTCCGCTACGCGCTTGCGGTAGCGAATGCCGAGGAGGAAAAAGATCACCGCCGCCACAGCGAACGCGGCTGCTGCCACGATCCAACCTGTTACGGTCACTGTGCATTCCTCCTATGTTGTGATGGGTTGTATGGGCCAGCACAAAATGTGCCATAGAAAATAATCGAAAGGTACCCCTGTCCCCTCGATGATAATCCTTCATAATTCTAAACACATTGCGGGCAACTGTCAAGGGAAATTGGGAAAAATCCCCCTCCTTTTTTGGACAAATGCACGGTTTTGTGCAGGTCACTGGATATAGGACGCGGCGGCGTAGCCCAGATGGCCCTGATAGCCCACGCTGTACCAGCCGCCGTACTGTCCGTAGACCGTCACCACGGCGCCGGAGGGCAGCTGAGCCGCCACCCTGCCCTGCTGCGACGGGTACTCCCGCAGGTTCAGGTTCCCCGACTGAGTGCGGACTGTGCCGCGCCACGGGGTAATGGGCGTGATGAAGGGCAGGCCGAAATACTCCGTCAGGGACAGCACCAGATTGGCGGCGATGGACTGGATGTTGTTCTGCACCCAGCGGGCATCGGCATAGTTGTCGTGATATCCCAGCTCCAGCAGCACCGCAGGCATGCGGGGCTGGCGCACCTCCCCCAAGGTGGTGGTGGAGCGGGCATAGACCTTTTCCGGCAGGGGATAAATGCTCTTGAGATTTCGCACAAAGATGTCGGCGGCCCGCCGGCCGTTGGTGCTGCCCGGGTAGTAGAAGGCGATAATGCCGCGGACGGTGCCCTCCCGGCTGCCGTCCGTGCTGCCGTTGGAGTGGAGGGCCAGATAGAAGTCGTAGTTCCCTGCATTGCCCTGACGGATGGAGCTGGCCGCCGTCATCTCCGGCGTGTTGCGGCCGAAACGGATGGTGTTGGCGGTGAGGTACGGCTCCATGGCGTCGGCGATGAGATTCATGAAATGCTCCTCGCTGCCCGCGCCGGTGATGTACGGGTTATATTCCTGCGTGGATGGACTGAGATAGATGCTGGGCATGGTCATTCCCCTTTCCTTTTTGCTGCACTATAAATATATGGAAATGACGGCGGAGATGTGTTATCATGGGGGCACGAAATGAAAGGCGGTATGTACCATGAAAGCTCCACGTCCCTACGCTAAGATCACCATCACGCCCAAGGGCGAGGCCGCGCTGACCGGCGGGCACCCCTGGGTCTACGAGGGGGAGGTCACCGCCGTGGACGGCGGGCCGGAGGACGGCGCGCTGGTGGACGTGGTGAGCCGCCGCGGCAGCTGGCTGGGCTGCGGGTTCTACAACAGCCGCTCCAAGATCCGGGTGCGGCTGGTGAGCCGCAACGCCAACGACGACTTCTCCGATGCCTTCTGGGAGCGGCGCATCCGCTACGCCTGGGAGTACCGCAAGGTGGTGATGGGCGAGACGGACAGCCGGTGCTGCCGCGTGATCTTCGGCGAAGCCGACCTGTTCCCGGGTCTGACGGTGGACCGGTTCGAAAGCGTGCTGGTGACCCAGACGCTGAGTCTGGGCATGGAGCGCATCAAGGACCGGCTGTTCCCTCTGCTGGTCAAGGTGCTGCGGGAGGATGGGCAGGATATCCGCGGCATCTACGAGCGCAACGATGTGGCCATCCGCGGTCTGGAGGGCATGGAGCAGAACAAAGGATGGTATCCCCTGCCCGGTGAGACGCCTCCGGAGCGCACCGACATGGACATCGTGGAAAACGGCATCACGTATACCGTGGACTTTGAGAATGGGCAGAAAACCGGCTTTTTTCTGGACCAGAAGTACAACCGGCTGGCGGTGGCCCGTCTGGCTAAGGGCCGGACGGTGCTGGACTGCTTCACCCACACCGGCTCCTTCGCCCTCAACGCCGCCAAGGGCGGGGCGGCCCACGTCACCGCCGTGGATGTGTCGGAGTTCGCGGTGCAGTGCGCGGCGGAGAATGCGCGGCGCAACGGGCTGGACAGCGTGATGGACTGCGCGGCGGCCAATGTGTTTGACCTGCTGCCTCAGCTGGAGAAGGAGCCGCGGAAATACGACTTCATCATTCTGGACCCGCCGGCCTTCACCAAGAGCCGCAAGACAGTACACAGCGCCATGTCCGGCTATAAGGAGATCAACTACCGCGCCATGAAGCTGCTGCCCCGGGGCGGATATCTGGCCACCTGCTCGTGCAGCCACTTCGCCACGGAGGAGCTGTTCGTCAGGATGCTGCACAGCGCCGCCCGGGACGCGGGGGTGCAGCTGCGGCAGATCGAGGCGCGGCAGCAGTGCGCCGACCACCCCATCCTGTGGGGCGTGGAGGAGACGAACTACCTGAAATTTTTCCTGTTTCAGGTGGTGTGAGGGCAATAAAAAAGCAGCAGCGTGACCGGCGGTCACGCTGCTGCTTTTTGTCTTGTCAGGCGGCGGGGTCCTGAGGCTCCGCGGTGTCCTCCTCCCCTGCCTGCGGCAGGGCGGCATCAGGCGCAGCCGGCGCGGCCGCGCCGGTGCGGGTGACGCTGTCGGCGGTGAGGATGACGCCCTCTCCCTCGGCGTAGCGGACGGTGACGCTGTCGCCCACGTTGTAGATGACGGTCTCCGGAGCCGCGGCGGCGGAGATGACATAGTAGGCGTCGCCGGTGTTCAGGCGCAGGTAATACAGGGTGTTGCCGTCCACCACGGCGGAGCGAATATCTTCAATAACGCCGGTGATCTCGCCCTGCCCCGTGACGGGCAGCTGGGCATCGTCGCCGGAGACAAGGCCCTTCTCCGCCAGAATGCGGCGGTAATTGGCCTCGCACTCCGCCACGGTGTCGCCGGTGGCCACGATCTGGTACTGGCTGACGTTGACCATGGCGTACATCTTCACCAGCTGGGCCGCGTCCTTCAGGGCCATGAAGTACGTGGGCTGGTCGGAGATGTTCAGCAGCAGTGGGAACGTAGCGGTGTACTTCATCTGCTGGACCTGACCCTGGGCGCTGTCCATGGCGGAATATTCCTTGGCGCCGGCCACCAGATAGAAGCGGGTGTCCTTGGTGCGCTGGTTGGACAGGATGAAGCCGATGTTGGACTCGTCGGACACCACGGAGGTGACGCCAGTATACATATACACATCGTCGCCGATGGCGATGTAGTTATAGCCCTCGGTGGTGACGGTGACATCGCGCTGACCGAACAGGGAGTTGATAAAGCCGTTGATATACGCGCCGTGGTAGTCATACTGCTGCATGATGAGGTCGGCGGTGTAGACGTGGTCCACCCAGTTGGGGACGCTGCCCGTCTCGTAGTAGGTGCTCTCGCCGGTGACGGCGTTCACCAGCACCGCGCCGATGATGTCGCGGCCGCCGAACAGGCCGATGGTGTGGCTGACACGGGGGCAGACCCACCAGGGATCGCCGTTTTCGTCGATCTCAAAGGCGGGATCGTCGAACATGAAGGTGGGATAGCGGAACCGCAGGTGGCGGTTCAGGTTGCGGCCGAAGTGCTCGGCGGTGGTGTAGCGGATCCCCTCGTCCAGACGCACCACCTCCACGTTCTGGGTGACCATGTCGATGATGAGATAGGCGGGCAGGCCCTGGGAACGGTTGTTCAGCCACTTGATGAGGTCGCCGTAGCGCAGGGGCGTCACGCGGACGGGGCGGCCCTGATAGTTGATCTGCGTGTAGTCGTCGGCCACCTCGAACTGGGACACCATGTCCGCCAGCTCGCCCAGCTTGCGGTTGCCCAGCTTCATGGCGGACTCGGCGTCCAGCATGGGGATCTGGTCGTAGCTGATCTCCTCCACCTCGGCGGCAAAGTCGCCGTCCTGAACGGTCAGCAGATCGCGGTAGTCCTTGGCGCGGAACAGCTGCCAGCCCAGCACCGCGCCTACCAGCGCGGTGGCTGCCAGGGCTGCGGCAACGATGAGGGGGACGGTACACTGCTTCTTCAGGAAGTCGAAGTAGCCCTTGGCGCCGGCGCCCTGAAAGCCGGAGGTCAGGACGGCGCAGACGCCGTACACCGCGCAGCACAGCAGCACGAAGATGTAGAATTCCTCGCTTTTGAGGTTGATGGGCGGCAGCACCACATAGTAGTAGATGGCGGCGAATACCAGCGTCACCGCCAGATTCAGCAGTGTGCGGCCCAGAGGTGTGCCCACGGGCTTATGTTCCTTTTTGGGGCGGGGCTGGCGGGCAAAGCCCTGAAAGTTGGGGTCGTTCCAGTTTGTGTTCATAGGCAGTTCCTTTCTGTGTTTTGGCACTTTAAGGATATTATACCCGATGGCGGGGGTTTTGTATAGGGGGTGGGGATGTTTTGCATCTGCGGATGCGCAAACGAAATCTCCCCCCTGATTTTGACAACAAGCCGTATAAAATGTCAAAAGAATCACCCTGCGTATCACTGCGCAGGGTGATTTTTTTATGACAGGCAGGTACATCTGCCAACCGTACACTGACACTCAGGCCAGGATGTCCGTCAGGTCATTCAGCCCCATGGACCGGGCGATGACCAGCACATGGTCGCCCTCCTCAATGGTGGTCATGCCGCCGGGGATCATGGTGACGCCGCCGCGGACAATGGCTGCCAGCAGCACGCCGCTGCGCAGCTGCAGATCCTTCAGGGGCACGTGCAGCAGGCGGTTGGAGGTGCCTCTGGCCAGAAACTCCAGAGCCTCCACCTGGCCGCCCAGCAGCTTGTACAGCGACTCCACGGCCATGCCCTCGGAATTGGCCAGGGCGCGGACGTAGCGGGTGATCTGGTTGGCGATAATGTCCTTGGGGCTGATGATGCTGCCAAGGCCAGTGTCCTGCACCAGCTCGATGTAGTTGGGGCGGGTCATCTTGGCCAGCACCTTGCGGACTCCGGCGCGGCGGGCCGACATGGCCATCAGCAGGTTCTCCTCGTCGCGGCCGGTCAGAGACACGAAGCCATCGGCGCCGAAGATATTCTCCGCCTGAATAAGGTCGTTGTCCGTGCCATCGCCCTCGATGATCATGGTCCCCGGCAGGTGCTGGGACAGGAACAGGCACTTGTCGTGATCCTGCTCTACGATGCGGACATGGGTATTGGTGCGGGCCAGCTCCCACGTCAGGTACATGCTGATGCGGCTGCCGCCCAGCAGGGCCACGTTCTTCACCCGATGGAGAGGGCGGCCCATGACCTTCAGCATCTTCTGGAGCTCACCCTTGGTTCCCACCAGATACAGCCGGTCGTCGGCCCGGGGCACAAAGGAGCCGTTGGGAATGATGCACTCGTCGCCCCGCTGGGCGGCGCAGATCAGCACGTCCGCCTTGCGCTCGCCGTGGAAGCTGCTGAGGCTGTGGCCCACCAGCGTGTCCTCCGGCAGGGCCTGCAGGCCGATCATATCGATGCGGCCGCCGGCAAAGGGCTCCACGGAGATGGCGGCGGGAAAGCTGAGGATGCGGGCTATCTCCTGCGCCGCAGCCAGATCGGGGTTGATGACCATGTCCAGTCCGATCTCCCGCTTCAGGATGTCCGCATCCTGCCGGTACTCGGTGTTGCGGACGCGGGCCACGGTGTGACGTGCGCCCAGGCTCTTGGCGATAAGGCAGCAGACCATGTTGGTGTCATCCACGCCGGTGACGGCGATGACCAGATCCGCCGAGCGGACACCGGCGTCCATCAGGACGCTGATGGACGCGCCGCTGCCGTGGACGCACATAACATCCATCGTACTGTCGGCGCGGGACAGGTGGGCGATCTCGTTGTCCACCATGACGATGTCGTGCTTCTCCTGGGTCAGCTGGCCGGCGATGGCGTAGCCCACCTTGCCGCAGCCCACAATGATGATCTTCATGCTTCCTCCTCCCCGCCCGATGAGGGCGCGGCATGTTTCTTTCGATGGATCAGGGACGCGGACAGCTCCGCGCCCAGTATCAGGACCTGCCCCGACATATACAGCCACAGCAGTACCACCACGATGGTGGCGATGGAGCCGTACAGCTGCGCATACCGGGCCATATTTTCCACATAATAGGAAAAGGCCATGCTCAGCAGCAGCCATGCCGCCAGAGAGCTGCCTACGCCGGGCAGTACCTCCCGCAGGGGGCGGCGCTGCCCCAGCGCCAACTGGTACAGGATGCCCAGCGAGATGGCCATGACAAGACCCAGAATGATAAAGCGCAGGTAGCCCCAGACGCTGATGAACGTCTCCGACAGCGGGAGAAAGCCGGACAGGAAGTACAGTGCGCGGCGGCCTACCACCACCAGCGCCAGCGTCAGTCCGATGACGAAGATCATCCAGATCGTGAACAGCAGTGTGCGCAGCTGACCCAGCAGGATATTCTCCGGCGCGCTGCGGCCGAATGCCTTGCGCAGCGAGTGCATCAGGCAGCCGGTGGAGCGCATGGGGAACCAGATGGAAAAAACCAGGCTGAACCACAGCAGCTGGCGGCTCTGGTTGGCGGCCACATACTCCAGATACGTGCGGATGATGTCCACCACATCCGACGGGAGAATGGGCGCCAGCACCGCCGTGATGCTGGCGATGTCCAGCTCCAGCACACCCAGCAGGGTGCTGACGAAGATCAGCAGCGGGAAAATGGCGAACAGCAGGTAGTACGTCAGGGCCGCGCTGTCACGGGCCACATCGTGGACATAGTAGCGGCGGATCATGTCGCCCGCCAGACGGCCGAAGCCGGTCCTGGGCGCATAGAGTTTCGATGTTTTCATAAGCAGGGACCCTCCGTAGGGTTTATTGTATCACAGGGCGGCACAAAATAAAAGGGAAATCTCGGCAGCGGGGCCGCTATCCCCTCTGCCGCAGGGGTTTTACAGTCTTTCTTTTTTATGACATTTTTATAAATTTTTCGTTTTTCCTATTGGCGCGCATAAAAATCCGTGGTATACTACGACAGCTTTAAGTGGAAATTCTTTACAAAAAGTGAGGACCGATATATGGACAATCTTACGAAGCTGGTCCGCGATGAGATCTCGCGGCAGTACCGCAGCGTGCGGCAGTTTGCTTTCTCTGTGGACATTCCCCTCTCCACCATCAACAGTGCCCTGCATAACGGTGTCGGCGGGTCCTCCTTCGACACGGTGATGCGCATCTGCAAGATCCTGGGCATCAAGGCCATGTCGGACGATGCCGCCCTGTATCTGACGGACGATACCGAGCGCCTGCTGACCCAGTACGCCAAGCTGGACGACTACGGCCGCCATACCATCTCCTCTGTGATGCAGGTGGAGTATGACCGGTGCAGCGGTGAAAAGTAAAAAACGGGAACCCTGTATAAAGCCGGTATAGTCCGCGCAAAACAGGCACGAACCGCCGTCCCATTCGGGACGGCGGTTTTTCTGCTGCAAGCGTCACATAATGCCGGATTTTTCCTTGCTGGCGGCGATGGCCGCGTTCAGCTTGCGGGCAGGGTAGTACACCAGCAGGCCGAATAGCGTGAACAGCACACACATGCCCAGCAGGATCAGGGCGCAGCGGAGGTATGTGCGGCCGTACATGCCGCCGATGGTCTCGCGGAGCATATCCATGCCGTAGTGGAAGGGCATGAAGGGATACAGACGCCGGAACAGCTGAGGCAGCACATCGATGGGATAGGAGCCGCCGGAACCGGCCACCTGCAGCACCATGATGATGACGGAGGCGGCCAGGCCCACGTTGTCCAGAGAGTAGACCAGCGCATAGTTCATGGCGGCGAAGTTCAGAGCGCACACGCAGCAGCCCAGTACGAACAGCGCAGGCTCCGCCGTCTCCATGCCCACGAAGTGCAGGCAGCCGAAGGCCGTCACCAGTGCCTGAGCCATGGCCATGCAGAAATAGGTCAGAAAGCGTCCGAAGTAGCGCTGGACGCCGCGGCACTGCCGGAACTCCGGCTGCGTCACAGGGACCTTCACCATCACCGCGGTCAGCAGGCTGCCCACGAACAGAGCCAGCATCACGTAATACGGCGCCATGGCGGAGCCGTAGTCCCTGATCTCATAGATGATCTGCGTGTTCATCTGCACGGGGGAGGCCAGATACTCCGCCATGCTGTCGGAGTCGCTCTCCATCAGCTCCACGAACCGCTGAAAGGCGGTGCTGTCCGTCACGCGGCGGACATCCGCCTCCATATCGGCCAGATAGCCGGAGACACTCTGCGCCAGCGCAGCGCCGGCGGCAAGCGTGGGCTGAGCTGAGGCCACAGCGCCGGAATAGGAGCGCAGCGTGTCGGAGACGCTGCCCAGCGTACCGGAGGAGGCGGTCAGCAGGTCCTGCACGGCGCGGAGAGAGGACTGCGCCCGTTCACCGGCATCGTGGATGTAGTCGCTGACCTGCCGGTTGGTGCTGACGGCGGCGGTACGCAGGGTCTGACGGACCTTTGCCACCGTGGCCAGCAGCTCATCCTGCACCTGAGAGATACCGGAGCCGTCCACGGCGGTGCGCAGCTCCTCCAGACCGGAGATGGCGGCGTCCAGCTGGGCCTGCACGTCCTCGTCGGAGGTCAGGTCCCTGGCCGTCTCCAGCGCGGCGATCATCTTGTCGATGCGGGCATTGACCTTCTCGTGCGCGGCGTCATCCGCGGGACCCATGTCCACCGCGCCCAGCATGTCCTCCAGATCGGACAGGGTATCGTCGGCGGCGTCCAGCACCCGCAGCAGGTCGGCGGAGGCGTCATCCGCCGCGTCAAGGCCGGAGCCGATAAGGCGGACGGTGCTGCCCACGGTCTCGGAGGCGTCCCCCAGGGTACTGCGTGCGTCGGTGATGGTGAGGGCAGAGGCGGCCAGCAGGCTGTCAGCCCCGTCCATCACATCCTGCAGCGAGCGGAGCACCTGCGCCAGCTCATCCATGTCCCGCTGGGCGGCGGACAGCTTCTCCAGCAGGCCGTCGGCAATGTCGCGGCCGTCCAGACCCATGGCCTTGAACACGGAACCGGCGGTGGTCAGGGCGTCGGCCACCTTCTCCAGAATGGTAGTGTTGATCTGCTCCTGCACGGCGGTCTTGGCCTTGCTGGTGATCTTGGGCGCGATGGCGTTCTTTTTCTCGTTTTCGTAATACTGTATCTGGGGGTGGCGCAGGTCTCCCTCCAGAATACTGACGAAGTCGCCGGTGAATTCCGGCGGCAGGATCAGCGCGGCGTAGTAGTCGCCGGCGTTCACGCCGTCCAGCGCCGTCTGGGCGTCGTCCACAAAGACCCAGCCCATCTGGTCGTTGCTCTCCAGCCCCCGGAGCACCAGCTCGCCGATGTTGACATGAAGGCCCAGCACATCGCAGCCGTCGTCCTCGCTGGCCACGGCCACCTTGATGCGGCTGGTGGAGGCGGTGCCGTAGGGGTCCCAGTTGGACAGGATGTTGAACCACGCATACAGGCAGGGCACCAGGCACAGTCCCAGCATGACCACCACGGCCACTACGCTGGCGGTCAGGCGCTTCCAGTCGGCGCGGAAAATGTTCCAGATCTGTTTCACCGCTCCCCCTCCTTTTTATGGTCAGCCGCAGGACGGCGCAGGTCGTCGGACAAATTCTGCAGCGCGCGGGTCAGCAGCGCCAGATCGTCCGCCAGCCTGTTGGGGTCCTCCAGCACGTGCTCCCAGCCGGAGGGCAGGGTGACGTAGGGGCCGGCGGGCCTGACAGGCTCCGCCGGTGCGGCGGCCTGCTCCGCGGGGGCAGGCTGTGCCGCGGGGGCGGGCTCCGTCACAGGGGCAGGCTCCGCCGGTCCGTCAATAGCAATAGCCTCCGGCGCAGCGGGAGCCGTCGCGGGAACGGCGGTCTCCGGCAGGGCCTCCCGCTTGCCCCGGCGGCGCAGCCGCGTATGGGGCAGCCGCGGTGCGGCGGGCAGCTCCGGCAGCTCTATGAGCCCGTCGAAAACGCCCTCCTGCAGCTGGGCGATGTCCCGCAGCTTCTTTTGCAGCTCGTAGTCCATATACTCCACGGCGATGAGGTACGCCGCCACGGCGAACATGGACAATATCCACAGCATCAGGGTAAACACTTTATTGCCGTCGGCCAGGAACATCAGGAGCATCAGCCCCACGGTAACGGCCAGCAGGGCCCGCAGGCCGCTGCGAATGCGGTGCTGGTTGGCGCGGTGCAGCGCACCCACCTCCTCCAGCAGGCGGTCGTACAATTTCTGGTAGTCGCGTTCTGTTGACATGGGTCGTGCGCCTCCTTTACAGCAGCTCCGTCTCCTCCAGCTTCTCCTCCATGAACCGGTTCAGGCCCATGAAGGGGCGGCGAACCAGCAGGCCGATGAGCAGTGCCGCCGCGACAAACAGCAGCAGGAAGGCGAGCTGCCGGATGTAGTAGTCGCCGTACAGGCCGCAGATGCACTCGCGCATGGCATCGATGGCATAGGGAAATGGGAAGAAACGGTAAATCTTCTGGTAGATCTCCGGCAGCAGTTCGATGGGAAACGTGCCGGAGGAGCCGGCGATCTGCATGACCATGACGACCACCACCAGCGCCTTGCCCACGTCGCCGAAGGACAGGGCCAGCGAGTAGATCAGCAGGCTGAAGGTGAAGGCAGTCAGGGACGCCGTCAGGTACAGCAGGCCCGGGTGCTCGCACTGGATGCCCAGCAGGTACAGGTCGCCGGTGACAATGACGGCCGCCTGTATCTGGCTGAGCAGGAAGAAGAACAGATAGCGGCCAAAGTACAGCTCCGCCGGTGTGGGGTCGATAAGCCCGTCGGTGCGGGCGTGGACCTTGATGAGGGTGGACAGGATGACGCAGCCCACCCAAATGGCCAGCGTGGTATAGAACGGCGCCATGGCGGAGCCGTAGTTCTCGACGGGATAGACCTTATGGACGGTGGTCTGCACCATCTGGGGGAAATACTGGCTGTACGCGATGGGGTCGCCGCCCAGTATCTCCAGCAGCATGTCCATATACTCGTCGGCGGACAGGCCCTCCAGCTTGTCGATGGTGTCGGACAGGGCGCTCACCATGCGCTCCGCTGCGGGACGCAGCAGGTCCACGGTGGTGTTCAGCGCCGCCGTGGTGTCGGACAGAGCGGCCTGCAGCGCTCTGGCATCGGCGGACAGGGTCCTGACGCCGGAGAGGGTGTCGGACACATCGGACACCACGGTGTCCAGCTGGCGGCGCAGGTCGCTGTCCGTGACGGGCAGACCGCCGGTGAGGTCGCGGATGGCGTCCGTCAGGGCGCCGCAGTCTTCCAGCAGACCGCTGACATCGCTGGCGGCGGCCAGAGCGTTCAGGTCGCTTTGCAGCTGACTGCACTTCCCCGCCAGCGTCCGGAGCCGGGCGATCTGGGCGGAGACAAGATGCCCGCCGGACAGGGCGGAATCCTCCAGTCTGTCGGCCAGCGAGGTCAGGCGGCCGCTGAGCCTCCCCATCTCTGCGGCGGCGGCTGTCAGCTGCTGCTGCACGTCGGGCAGTTCCGCGCTGTCCTGTATCTCGTCCATGCGGTCCAGCGCCCGCTCCGCCTTGGCCAGCGCGGTATACAGCGCGTGCTGCAGCTCCGCGGCGGTGGCCTCCAGCTCCGAGCCGGAGGGCAGGTTTTTATTGATATCGGCAATGGCGGCGGCCAGGGTCTCCGCATCGGCGGAGGAGATGCCGCTGCCCCCTGCGGCTCGGAAGGCGTCCATCATACCGCGGCAGCCGGTGAGCACGTCCTGCGCCTGATACAGAAGGCCCTTTACGGCGGTCTCGGGGTCCGTCTCCGTCAGGTCGGCGGCCAGCAGGTTGCTCTGCTCCATGACGCCGCCGATCAGCACCTCCAGATAGTTCTCGCTGATGGATCGCTTCAGCGTCTCCACCGCCGTGTCGGTGATCTTGGTGGCCACGGCGTTCTTCTTGGCGTTTTCGTAGTAAGTGATGGCGGGCCGGCCGTTCCAGTCCGTGAACATGCGGTACATCTTGCGGGAGAAGTCCTCATCGATGACCACGGCGGCGTAGTAATCACCGGCGCAGACGCCGTCGGTGGCCTCCTTCTCCGTGTTCACAATGACCCAGTTGATGGAGGTGGCGGTCTTAAGATCCTCCAGCACGTCGCGGCCCTTGTTGACGTATTCACCGCCGTCCGTATAGCCCCGATCCAGCGAAGCCACCGCAATGGAGATGCCGCCGGTGCTGCCGTAGGGGTCCCAGTTGGAGTAGATGTTCAGCCAGGCGTACAGGCTGGGCAGCAGGGCGATGGCCAGCACCACCACGCAGGCGAAAAAGCACCTGCTCAGCGTGCGGATGTCCGTTTTGAAGATCGTCCAGATATTACGCATATGTCCTCCCACAGCGGCGCGGCGTGAAGCTGCGCCGGTGTATGTTTCTTGCGCGAAAAACCGCAGTATTCATTATACAGAGTACCCTGCGGAAAAAACTACACATTTCGGCGGTTTTGCCTGAAATTTGCGCACAATGGGACGAGAAACAAATACCCCGCAGCGGCAAGCCGCTGCGGGGTATTGCGTACTATTGCACAGTTATGCCAGTGTCATCAGAAGCTCTCTGGCCTTGACGGGCTGACCCTCCTTGATGCGGATGGCCTGCACCGTACCGGCAGTACGGGCGGTGATGGCGGTCTCCATCTTCATGGCCTCGATAATGGCCAGCACCTGATCCTTCTCCACACGGTCGCCCTGCTTGACGCAGACCTTGGACACCATGCCGGGGATGGAGGAGCCCACCTGCATGGGGTCGGACTCGTCGGCCAGCGTGGCCTGCCGCGTCTGCTCCGAGGCGTTGGGGTCACGGACCGTCACCTCGCGGCGCATGCCGTTGAGCTCGAACTGGACGTTGATGGTGCCGTCGCTGTTGCGGTCGCCCAGACCCAGGTACTTGATGACCAGCGTCTTGCCGTCCTCGATGTTGATCTTGTTGGTCTCGCCCAGGGCCATTCCGTTGAAGAACACATGGCTGCCCATGCGGGTGATGTAGCCGTACTCCTTGCGGTGGCGGCAGAAGTCCTCGTATACCTTGGGATACATGGCGTAGGAGATCAGATCCTTCTTCTCCGGGCCCTCGTGGAACTGCTCCACCTCCCGGTGCAGCTGATCGAAGTCCACCGGCGGCAGCAGCATACCCGGGCGGCAGGTGATAGGCTCCTCGCCCTTGAGGACCACCTTCTGCAGGTCCTTGGGGAAGCCCCAGGCGGGCTGGCCCATCATGCCCTTGAAGTAGGACACCACGGAGTCAGGGAAGGCCAGTGCCTCGCCGCGGCGGACAATGTTCTCCGGCGTCAGGTCGTTCTGTACCATGAAGATGGCCAGATCGCCCACCACCTTGGACGACGGCGTGACCTTCACGGGGTCGCCCAGCATGTCGTTGACGGTCTTGTACATCTCCTTGACTTCCTCGAACCGGTCGCCAAGGCCCAGAGACTCCACCTGGGGGCGGAGATTGGTGTACTGACCGCCGGGGATCTCATAGCGGTAAATATCGGTGGTATTGGTCTTCAGGCCGTGGTCGAAATTCTCGTAGCGCAGGCGCACGTCGGCCCAATAGTTGCTGAGCTCCTGCACGCGGCGCAGGTCCAGGCCGGTGTCGCGCTCCGTACCGTGGAGCGCGGCCACTACCGCGTCCAACGAGGGCTGACTGGTGAGGCCCGCCAGCGGGGCGCAGGCCACGTCCACCACGTCCACCCCGGCCTCGGCGGCCATCAGCAGGGCCGCCACCTGGTTGCCGGTGGTGTCATGGGTGTGCAGGTGGATGGGCAGGCCCACCTCCTGCTTCAGGGTGGACACCAGCTTCTTGGCGGCGTAGGGCTTCAGCAGGCCGGACATGTCCTTGATGGCCAGCATATGGGCGCCCCGCTTCTCCAGCTCCTTGGCGAGGTTGACATAATATTTCAGGGTGTACTTATCCTTGGTCTCGTCCAGAATATCGCCGGTGTAGCACATGGTGGCCTCCAGCAGCTTGTTCTGGCGGAGGACCTCCTCCATGGCCACCTCCATGCCCGGGAGCCAGTTCAGGGAGTCAAAGACGCGGAACACATCGATGCCCCGCTGGGCGGCCTCCTCCACGAAGGCCCGCACCAGATTGTCGGGATAGTTGGCGTAGCCCACCAGATTGGAGCCGCGCAGCAGCATCTGGAACGGGATGTTGGGGATCTTCTCCCGCAGCAGACGCAGGCGCTCCCACGGGGACTCGTGGAGGAAGCGGTAGGCCACATCGAAGGTGGCGCCGCCCCACATCTCCAGCGAGAAGCAGTCCCGCAGGATGTCGGCCACGCCATCGGCGCCCTTGACCATGTCGCGGGTGCGCATACGGGTGGACAGCAGGCTCTGGTGGGCGTCCCGCATGGTGGTGTCGGTGAGCAGCAGCTTCTTCTGATCCAGCACCCACCGCTTCACGGCCTCGGGGCCCTCGGCGTCCAGCAGCTGCTTCAGGCCCGGGCCCAGCGGCTCCTTAGCTTGCGGGAAGCGGGGGATGTCGTACTGCTTGCGCTCGGCGTTGGGGTTGGCCACCTGGATCTCGGAGATATAGCGCAGGACGCGGGTGGCGCGGTCGCGGGAGTCCACGATCTCAAACAGCTCCGGCGTCTCGTCGATGAACTTGGTGTGGCACTGACCGCTGATAAACGTGGGATGGGCCAGGATATTGGTGACAAAGGGGATGTTGGTTTTGACGCCGCGGACACGGACCTCGTTGATGGCGCGGGCAGCCTTGCGGCACACGGCAGGGAACGTGCGATCCCAGCTGGTGACCTTCACCAGCAGCGAGTCGTAGTACGGAGAGATGACGGTACCCACACCCACGTTGCCGCCGTCCAGACGGACGCCGAAGCCGCCGGGGGAGTGATACGCCGTGATCTTGCCGTTGTCGGGGGCGAAGTTGTTGGAGGGATCCTCCGTGGTAACGCGGCACTGGACGGCGTAGCCGTCAAAGTGTACGTCCTCCTGTCTGGTCAGGCCGATCTCCGGGCAGCTCAGGGGATAGCCTGCGGCCACCAGCAGCTGGGCCCGCACGATGTCCACGCCGGTGACCATCTCAGTAACGGTGTGCTCCACCTGAATGCGGGGGTTCATCTCAATGAAATAGTAGTTGCCGGACTTGTCCACCAGGAACTCCACGGTACCGGCGCTGACATAGCCCACGGACTTGGCGATCTTCACCGCGTCGCGGCGCAGGGCCTCCACCGTCTCCCGGGGCACGGACCAGGCGGGGGCGAACTCCACCACCTTCTGATAGCGGCGCTGGAGGGAGCAGTCGCGCTCGCCCAGATGATAGACGTTGCCGTACCGGTCGGCCAGGATCTGCACCTCGATGTGCTTTGGCTCCACCAGATACTTCTCCATGAAGATGTCGCCGCAGCCGAAGGACTTCTCCGCCTCGCTGTGTACCAGCTCATAGGCGGTCTTGACCTCCTCGGGTCTGTCACAGCGGCGCATGCCGCGGCCGCCGCCGCCGGCGGCTGCCTTCAGGATGACGGGGAAGCCGAAGCTCAGGGCCTTCTCCAGCGCGTCGTCGCCGTCCTTCAAGGGCTCGGTGCAGCCCGGTATGATGGGCACGCCGCACTGGATGGCGATCTCCTTGGCGCTGAGCTTATCGCCCATCTTTGCCAGCACATCGGAGGACGGTCCCACGAACAGGATACCGTTTTCCTCGCAGGCGCGGGCAAAGTCGGCGTTCTCGGACAGGAAGCCGTAGCCCGGGTGGATGGCAGTGACGCCGCGGCGGCGGGCCAGACCGATAATGCCCGGGATATCCAGATAGGCACCCAGCGGGGACTTCTTCTCCCCCACCAGATACGCCTCGTCCGCTTTGGTCCGGAACAGAGAATAGGTGTCCTCGTTGGAATAAATGGCCACCGTGTGGAGGCCCAGATCGTAACAGGCACGGAAAATGCGGACCGCAATCTCACCGCGGTTGGCAACCAGTACCTTTTTCAGCTGCGTGGTCTGCATGGCCAAATCGCTCCTTCCTGCCGCGCATCGGGCGCGGACTTATTTTACCCCTTATTATACACGGCGTTGGGGCCGTGCGCCAGACGGAAAATGTGCAAAAAGCAGAGGTTTCCTGTCAGTAGAATTTAGGCGTTCTGCGGAGAGCACGGACAAAAGCGGTCCGGCCGTCCACCGCAGGCGGGCAGGGTGTTTTTCTCCTGCATCCTCCACGCCCGCTTCCACGCCAAAATATCTCAATATCAACGTAGTACAGCAGCAGGTGTATATGAGCACGCAGCTCCCCTGTCAGCCGGCTGCCGGTCCATCCGGTGCAAAAACCGCAGGGGCGCAAAGCATGCGCCCCTGCGGGGTATTTATGGTAAGGGACAGAGCGATGCCCTATCACCGCAGCTCCGCCAGCTCCAGCACCAGCTGCTCCGTCTTTTCCCAGCCGATGCAGGGATCCGTGATGGACAGGCCGTACACGCCGCCATCCGGCTTCTGGCAGCCGTCCAGCAGGTAGGACTCGATCATCAGGCCCTTTACCATGCCGCCGATGTCCGCGCTGTGGCGGGTGCTGTGGAGCACCTCCTTGGCAATGCGCCCCTGCTGATCCCACTGCTTGCCGGAGTTGGAGTGGTTTGTGTCGATGATCACCGCGGTGTTTTTCAGCCCGCTCCCGGCATAGAGCTCATAGAGCTGGCGCAGATCCTCGTAGTGATAGTTGGGCAGCGAGCGCCCGTACTTGTTCACCGATCCGCGGAGAATGGCGTGGGCCAGAGGATTGCCTTTACTGTGTACCTCCCACTGGGAAAACAGGAACGTATGGGCGTGCTGGGCGGCCAGGATGGAGTTCATCATCACGGACAGGTCGCCGCTGGTAGGGTTCTTCATACCCACAGGGACATCCAGTCCGCTGGCGATGAGGCGGTGCTGCTGATCCTCCACGGAGCGGGCGCCGATGGCCGCGTAGGAGAGAATGTCGGACAGATAGTAATAGTTCTCGGGATACAGCAGCTCGTCCGCACTGGAAAAGCCGGTCTGCTCCAGCACCTTCATGTGCATCTTCCGAATGGCGATGAGCCCCTTGAGCATATCCGGCTGCCCGTTGGGGTCGGGCTGGTGCAGCATGCCCTTGTACCCGTCGCCGGTGGTGCGGGGCTTGTTGCTGTATATCCGCGGCACCAGGAGGAGCTTGTCCTTCACCTGCTCCTGCAGCGTCCGCAGGCGGGCGGCATATTCCAGCACGGCGTCCTCCCTGTCAGCGGAGCAGGGGCCGATGAGCAGCATCAGCCGCGGGTCCCCGCCGGTGATGACAGCCTGTATCTGCCGGTCGTTTTCCCGCTTGTTCTGCGCCATCTCCTCCGTCACCGGATACATATCCTTCACGGTCTGGGGCGCAGGCAGCTTACGCTTGAATTCCATGTTCATGGGCATGTACCTTTCCTTTCAAGGGTCTCAGGGCCGCACGTCCATGCGCAGCCCCAGTGCCCGCAGTGTGCGGAAAAAATCCGGATAGCTCTTATTCACGGCCTCCGCGCCGCGGATCGTGCCGCCCAGCGACGCGCACAGCACCGCCATCGCCATCACGATGCGGTGGTCGTTGTGGCCGTCCAGCTCCTCATTGGGCGCGTGGAGCGGGCGCGGCAGCACCGTCACGCGGTCCTCCTCCACCGTCACCTGCGCGCCGAATTTGGCAAGCTCCTGCGCCATGGCCGCCGCGCGGTCGCTCTCCTTGATGCGCAGGCGGTGCGTGCCGGTGAACACGGCCCCGCAGCGCTGGGCCGCAGCGGCAAACAGCACCGGCCCCAGATCGGGGCAGGCGGACAGATCCAGCACCGCACCCGTGTGCTCCAGACGGCGCAGCATCTCCCGGCACACGCGGTCGCCCTGCAGGCTGTCCGGACGCAGACCGCTGACGCGGACGCCGCCGCCCAGCGCCAGCAGGAAGGCGGCATTGGACCAGTCGCCCTCCACCGCCGCGCAGCGGCTCCCGTACCGCTGCCCGCCGGGGATATAAAAGAAATTTCGCTCCCGCTCCATCACGGTGACACCGAAGGACGCCATGATGTCCAGCGTGATGTCGATGTAGGGCCGGCTCTCCACCGGCGGCAGAACGCGGAGCGTACTGTCCTCCGGCAGCAGCGGCAGCGCCAGCAGCGAGCCGGTGACGAACTGGCTGCTGACGTCGCCCCGCAGCGTGTAGCTCCCCGCCGTCAGCCGCCCCGAAAACGTAACGGACTCCGGCGTTTTCGCCACCGTGACGCCCCTCGGGCCCAGCAGCTCCTCGTAGATGCCCACACCCCGCTCCATCAGCCGCGGCGCGCCGGTGAACACGGCGCGTCCGCCGGACAGCAGCGCCGCGGGGATGCAGAAGCGCAGGGTGCTGCCGCTCTCGCGGCAGGGGTACGTCCCATTGGGCCGGACAGCGCCGCCGATGCCGGTGACACAGGCCGTCTCCCCCTCCTGTCGGCAGGCCCCTCCCATGGCGCGGATGCAGTCCATGGTGGCCAGCATGTCCTGGCTCCGGGCGATGCCGTCGATCCGGCTCTCTCCTGCGGCCAGAGCGGCGCACAGGAGCATCCGGTGCCCGCAGCTTTTGGACGGCGGCGCGGCTGCTGTGCCCGCCGCCCTGCCCGGGTATATGGTCACGGTCACGGGCGTCGCTCCCCTCTCAGCAGGATGTCCATGGCATCCAGATACCCTGCGAAGCCCCGGCCCATCACCGTGGCCACACAGGCCGGACGGACATAGCTGCACCGGCGGAAGTCCTCTCGCCGGGAAACGTCGGAAATGTGTACCTCCACCGTGGGGATGGCCACGGCCTTCAGCGCATCCAGCAGCGCCACGCTGGTGTGGGTGTACGCTGCGGGGTTGAGGATGATGCCCTCCACGCCATCGAAATACGCCTGCTGGATGGCATCCACCAGCGCCCCCTCGTGATTGGACTGGAAAAAGGACACCTCCGCGCCGTTTTTCTCCGCGTGGGCACGGATCAGCGCCAGCAGCTCCTGATAGGTGCCGCTGCCGTAGATGGCCGGCTCCCGCACGCCCAGCAGGTTCAGGTTCGGTCCGTTGATAACCAGTATCTTCATGTCGTCCACTCCTTTTCGATCTGCGCTGCTACCTCCTCCGGTGTGCCGTCTCCATCCACGCGGAGGTCCGCCGCGGCGCAGTAGAGGTCGTACCGCTCGGCGTACCGGCAGCGCAGCGCGTCGGTATCGGCGGAAAGGGGCCGATCCGCCGCCGCGGTCAGCTTGTCCAGCGAGCGGTCCAGAAAGACGAGCCGCCCGCTGCGGCGCAGCGCGTGGAGGTTCTCTTCCCGCAGGATGGCGCCGCCGCCGGTGGCAATGACCCTGCCGCCTGCGCCGGCCGCAGCCGCCACCGCCTCCTGCTCCCGCTGCCGGAAAGCGCTCTCGCCCTCCGCCGCGAAATAGGCAGGGATGGTCATGCCCACCGCCTGCTCCACCATGGCGTCCGTGTCCATGAAGGTCTTGCCGGTGCACTGCGACAGCAGCTGCCCCACCGTGGTCTTGCCGGAGGTGGGCATACCGATGAGCACGATGTTCTCCATCTGCCGCCGTACCGTGTGATAGGCCAGGTCGATCTCCGCCTGCGATGCCGTGCAGCCCCGAAACAGGGCGCCGGCATAGGCGGCCTGCGCCGCCAGCATGTAGAGGCCGCCCTCTGCAGCGATGCCCCGCCGCCGGGCGTTCAGCACCAGATCGGTGCGCAGGGGGTTATACACCGCGTCCACCACGCCCTCCAGCCGGGGGAAATCCTCCAGATCCACGGGGCAGGCGTCCACATCGGGGTACATGCCGCAGGGCGTCGTGTTGATGATGCAGGCCGCGTCGCCGTGTTCCGCCGCTGCCTGCGGATAGGTGATGGCGTCGTCCTTGCCGCAGCGGGACACGCGGTATATCTCTGCGGCATGCAGCTGCGCCGCGGCGGCCCGCGCGGTCTTGGAGGTGCCGCCGGTGCCCAGGATGAGCACCTTCTTGCCGGCAAGCGTCAGTCTCATGCGGCGGATGAGCGCCAGCATTCCCGGCAGATCCGTGTTGTCGCCCACCAGTCTGCCGTTCCGGTTCACCACGGTGTTCACCGCGCCGATGGCCCGCGCCGTCTCGCTGAGCTCGTCCAGATAGGGGATGACCTGCTCCTTATAGGGGATGGTCACATTGATGCCCGCGAAATCCCGTTTTTCCAGAAAGTCGGCCAGTCCCTCCGGTTCCAGCTCCCAGAGCTCATAGCTGTAATCCGCCAGCGCACGGTGGATCTGGCAGGAGTAGCTGTGCCCCAGCCGCCGGCCGATCAGTCCGCACCTCATCGCCCCGCCCCCTTTATAAAGTAATCTGTGCCGAAGCGCTGGGCCAGCAGGTCGCACAGCACCAGTGCCGTCACGCTGTCCAGCACGGGGCAGATGCGGCGGATGATGGCCGGATCGTGGCGTCCGTGGATGGTCAGCTCCGCGTCCCGCATGCGGAGAAAGTCCACGGTCTGCTGGGGCTGTCCGATGGACGGCGTGGGCTTCACGGCACACTGGAACACCACATCCATACCGTTGGTGATGCCGCCGTTGATGCCGCCGTTGTGGTTGGTGGCCGTCACCACCCGCCCGTCCCGCATGCGGAACGGGTCGTTGACCTCCGAGCCGCTGCCGCAGGCCATGGAAAAGCCGCCGCCGAACTCGATGCCCTTAACGCCGCCGATGGAGAACACCGCGTGGCTCAGAAGGCTCTCCACGCTGTCGAACCACGGCTCGCCCACGCCGGCGGGCAGGCCGCACACGGCGGTCTGGGTGATGCCTCCCACGCTGTCCTGCCGCTCTCTGGCCTGTAATATCCTCTCCCCCACGGCCTGCGCCGCCTCATGGGTCAGGGTGGGGAACGGCGCCTCCTGCAGAGCCGCCACGTCCGATGCAGCCTCCGCCGCGAAGGGCCGGTCCCACACGTCGCCGCAGCGCAGGATGTGGGTGCCCACGGTGACGCCCACGCCGGCCAGAGCGGACAGCAGGATGGCACCTGCCGCCGCCAGCGGCGCGGTGACGCGGCCGGAAAAATGGCCGCCGCCCCGCCAGTCCTCATAGCCGTGGTATTTGCAGTAGGCGGCATAGTCCGCGTGGGAGGGCCGCGCCAGCCCATAGGCATAGTCCCCGCTGCGCACGTTCTCGTTGGGGATGATGATGGCCACCGGCGTTCCGGTGGTGCGTCCCTGAAACACGCCGCTGAGGATCTGATAGCGATCCGGCTCCTGCCGCGGGGTGTCCAGCGCCGTGGCGGGACGGCGGCGAGCCAGCTGGCGGCGGATGCGCTCCTCGTCCACCGGCAGTCCCGGGGCCAGACCGTCCAGCACCACGCCCACGGCAGGGCCGTGACTCTCCCCGAAAATGGTCAGCGTCACCGCCTGTCCAAAGGTATTTTTCATGTCTCTGCTCCCTCCCAGCGCCGGAGTATCTCCTCCGGCGTCTCTTTTTCCATGCGGAATGCGCCCGCCTCGTCCGCCAGCACGATGCAGATCTCGCCGGAGGCGGCCTTTTTGTCGTGCCGCAGGTATGGCAGCAGCTGCCGGGCCGTAAAGCTGCAGGTCGTGGGCAGGCCGCACTTCCGCAGGATGCCCGCCAGCCGATGCCGCAGCACCGGCGCACACATGGGCAGCATACCCAGCGCCACGCACTCACCATGGAGGAGCTTCCCTCCTGCACAGCTTTCAATGGCGTGGCCGATGGTGTGCCCGAAATTCAGTACGCGGCGCAGCCCCTGCTCCGTGGGGTCCTGCTCCACCACCCGCGCCTTGATAGCCAGAGAGCGTGCGATGATCTCCGGCAGGTCCGCCGTCAGGTCGGCGCTGTTCTCGATCAGCGCCAGCAGCGCCGCATCGCAGGTCACGGCCATCTTCACGCTCTCGGCCAGTCCCGCGGCCATCTGCCGCGGCGGCAGCGAACGGAGGGTGTCCGTGTCGATCAGCACGGCACGGGGCTGGTGGAACGCGCCCACGATGTTCTTCACGCCGTCCATGTCGATGGCGGTCTTGCCGCCGACGGAGGAGTCCACCTGGGCCAGCAGCGTGGTGGGCACGTTGTAGAAATCCACGCCCCGCATATAGGTGGCGGCGGCGAAGCCCGCCAGATCCCCCGCCATGCCGCCGCCCACGGCGGCCACGCAGTCGCCGCGATCCATGCCCAGGGCCAGCATCTCCCGCAGGAGGCGCTGGTAATTGTCCATATTTTTGCTGTTCTCTCCGGCGGGGAGCGTGCAGATGCGGGCCTGACGGCACGCGCCCGCCACCGTCTGGGCGTACTCCTGCGGCACGCCGCTGTCAGTCACCACCAGCACCCGTCGGGCCAGGCACAAATGCTGCCCCGCCCGGGCCAGTGCGCCTGCCTCCAGCAGGATGGGATAGCTCTGCGCTCCCAGTGAAACGGAAATGACCATGATTTCTCTCCTCAGATGTTGTTGGCGTAGTACGCGCCCACCAGCCGGAGCTTGGCGCAGGTGGCGGACAGCTCCTGCAGCATCTCGCGGCCATTGGTGTTGTTGATGCAGCCCTCGGCCTCCACGTAGAAGAAGTACTTCCACGAAAGCCCCTTCATGGGGCGGCTCCGCAGGGTACGCATGTTGTAGCCGTGGGCGCCGATGATGTTCAGCGTCTGAGCCAGCGAGCCGGCGTCGTTCTGCACGGTGAACACCAGCACAAAGTTCTCGTCCTCCCGCTTTTTGGTGGTCTCCGGCTGGTTCTGGATACGGGACAGCGCGGCAAAGCGGGTGGTATTGGTCCGCATGGTGTTGACGCCCCGCTCCAGCACCCGCAGGCCGAACACCTCCGCCGCGTCCTCGGAGGCGATGGCCGCCAGTGCGGGGTCATTGGCCCGGCGCACATATTCCGCGGCCGCCGCTGTGTTGGAGTAGGGCTCCGCCGCATAGCCGTGGCTCCGAATGTAGTCATCGCACTGCCGCAGCGCCTGGGGATGGCTCACCACGGTCCTGACCGTGTCCGCCGCAGCCCCCTCCACGCCCAGCAGGCTGTGGTCGATCTCCATGTCCAGCACCTGGTTGATATACAGCTCGCCGGAGAACAGCAGGTCCATCACGGCGCCTACCTCACCGGCATAGCTGTTCTCCAGCGGCAGCACCACGCTGTCCGCCTCCCCCAGCTCCACCGCCCTGTGGGCTGCGGCAAAGTCAGGGTAGGCGACGAGCTGCGCCTCCGGAAACATGCGCCGCGCCGCCAGATAGCCGTAGGCCCCCTTCACGCCGCTGTACGCCACCTTCATACCGTTGAGCAGCTTGCTCTGGTAGGCGCAGGACAGGTCCAGGATGCCCCGCAGGAACTGCACGTAGTACGCGGCCACCGCCGGATCCCGGATGCTCCTGCGGTTGCGGTCGATCAGCTCCCGCTCCCGTTCGGCGTCCCGAATGGACAGTCCCCGCTCCTTCTTGAAATCCGCCACCCGGGCGCTCATCTCCATGCGCTTCTGGAACAGCTGCGCCATTTGCTCGTCAATGCTGTTGATATTCTCTCTGATCTGATCCAGCTCACTCATTGTTGTACAACCTTTCCTAGCACAAAAAAATCGGTCCTCCTGTCTGGAAGGCCGTTCAAGACGCGAATATGCCGGTTTTCTACCGCACGTTCAGACACAGGCTCCCAGAGGCATTTCCTTGCCGGTAAGGGCAAAAAAGCCAAAAAAGTGCAGCGCGCCAAAGGGCACGCTGCACGTAAAGCCGAAATCAGTCTGCGCAGGGGCAGAATGGGCGCACTTCACCACGGCATTACCGGAACGCATCGCGCAGCGAGCCATGGCAGCACACCTCCTGCTGAAATATAGGTGAATTGTATGCTATTTTTTTCTCCCCGTCAAGAGGACATCCGCACTTTTCCCATCTACACAAAAATTTCTCCCCTCCCGCCGCCGGCTCTGTGCGATGCAGGCGGGCCGTATGGGGCAATGACAGCGCAATGGTCCCCCTGCTTTCGCTGACAGGGAAAGCAGGGGGACCTTTTTTGTTTTGCAGGCGGAGACGTCCCGCGTCAGAACCAGTCGGAGGCCTCTTCCTCCAGCGCCTCGATGTAGAAGCTCACGGGACGGAACCCGTCGTTGCAGGACACCATGGCGCTTTTTTTGTTCTTCATCCACCCCTTATAGATATCGCTCCCGCCGTAGGCCAGCGTCATCACGAAGGGCGAGATGCTGGACCAGGCGCTGTCGCACATCCCCTCCGGCTGGCGCCAGCCGTCCGCGATGAACACCTGCCCCAGCTGCATATCGCAGGCATGCTCCAGCGGGTTTTCATACGCGGCGGACAGGTCCGGATAGGACGCCATGCGCATGACGGTGATCCTGATCTTTTTCATGATGCAGCACTCCTATCAGCTGTTGGAGCTGGCCATCACGTTGGAGATGAACAGGTCGTACATCTCCAGGCTCTCGGAGGACAGAGAGGACAGTGTGAAGAAATTCGCGCTCTCGGGGATGTCAAACGCCTTGAACAGCTCCTTGTACTCGTCGGTCAGGTAGGCGATGCAGACCTCGTTCACCGGCACGCCGGGGTACTTCATGACATTGTCGGCGTAGTTCTTGGCGTCGTGGATATAGTTGATGAGCAGCTCAGCCTCCTCGGCCTTGGTACTGGAGGCCGGAATGGCAAGCATCCACTCGCCTCTGGAGTACCAGCCATCGGGCAGGGTGATCAGCTCATAATTGCCATCGGGGTCCTCCTGCTTGACCAGCACATAGTCGGTGGTATAGGTGAAGGCCACGCTGCAGTCGCCGTTTTCCAGAGAGGTACGGGGCGCGCCGTTGTCATAGACCTTCACGTTGCTGTTGAACTGGCACAGCCAATCGAACACGGCGTCCAGATCCGCCTGGTTCTCGCTGTTGGGGTCAAAGCCATTCTCCGCCAGAGTGGTGGCCACGAACCGGCGGTCGATGTCTGTGGAGACGATCTGCCCCTTCAGGGCGGGGTCCGCCAGATCAGACCACTTGGTGATCTCGATGGGGCAGGTATCCTTGTTCACGATGATGGACATGGAGCCGCACATGTAGGGAACGCTGTAATCCTCCTCGCCGGGGTAGTCATAGGTGTTGAATTCATCGTACAGGTTGACCAGATTGGGGATCTTGCTCTTGTCGATCTTCTGCAGCAGGTTTTCCTGCAGCATCTGGTGTACCGTTTCCTGGCAAGGGTTGATGATGTCGAAGTCGTCGCCGGTCTCCACGCGGGTGATGTTGTCCTCCTCATAGGACAGGTAGGTGACGTTCACCTGAATGCCGTACTCCTGTTCAAAGGCGGCCAGCACATCCTCGGACACATAGTCGGGGTAGACCAGAATGTTGATGGAATCGGCGTAGCCGGTGTCGCCGTCGGCAGCGGCATCCTGCTGGGCCTTCTGCTTCCCGCCGCAGGCGGTGAGGGAGGCCAGCACTCCCAGAGCCAGCAGCGCGGCCAAAAGTTTCTTCTTCATGTTTGTGAGCTCCTTTCTCCTAATTCTCTGTTTGTGTTTGATGGAATGGTTCTATTTTTGCGGCAGCGCGGTCCTGCCTGCCCTTCAGCAGCAGATAGACGGCAACTCCCAGAAAAATCAGGCCGGATATGATCGTCTCCAGCGCGTTGATCTCCGGTGAAACGCCCTTGCGGATGGAGTTGTAGATCTTCATGGGGAACGTGAGGCAGTTGGGTCCGGCCAGGAAGTCCGCCATGACCACGTCGTCCAGCGTCAGCGCAAAGCTCAGCAGTGCGCCGGTGAAGATGCCCGGGGCGATAGACGGCAGCGTGATGCGGAAGAACGTCTCTACTCCGCCGGCGCCCAGATCCATGCTGGCCTCCTCCACCGAGCGGTCCAGTCCCAGAAAGCGGGTCCGCACCGTCAGGATCATATAGGGCAGCATCAAAATCACGTTTCCCAGCACCACGGCCCAGAAGCCCTTTTTCAGGCCCATGAGCACCAGCAGCGCCATCAGAGGCACCGCGAACACCACACCCGGGACGATCATGGGCAGGTACACCGAATAGGTCAGGGCGTTCCGTCCGAAGAACCGGTAGCGTGTCAGGCCCATGGCGCCCAGTGTGCCGATGATCACCACGATCAGCGTGGACAGCAGCGAGATCTTCAGCGAAAGGCTGAAGGACTGCCACAGCTGCGCATCCCGGAACAGCTTGCCGTACCACTCGGTGGTGAAGCCCGTCCACCACTTGTTGCTGGGCTGCTGGTTGAAGGAATACACCACCACGATCACGGTGGGGATGTAGATAAAGGCGAACAGCAGCACCGCGTATACCACGCCCAGCTTATCGCCGATGCTTTTCTTTTTCACGCGGTTCATAGGCCCCCCTCCATCACGTCGGCCCTGCTGACGCGGGCGTACAGATATACCAAGATCATGGTGCCCGCGATCAGGAACACCGACAGCGCGCTGCCCAGCGGCCAGTTGCGGGAGGACATGAACTGATCCTTGATGAGGTTTCCGATCAGCAGCGTCTTGCTGCCGCCCAGCACGTCCGCCACGAAGTAGTTGCCGATGGACGGCACAAAGGAGATGATGGCCGCGGCGTACACACCGGGCATGGTCATGGGCAGCGTGATCCTGAAAAACGTTTTGACACGCCCCGCCCCCAGATCATAGGACGCCTCCAGCAGCGCCTTGTCCAGCCGCTCGATGGACGAGTACATGGGCAGCACCGCATAGGGAATGCAGACGTACACCAGCCCCAGTACCACGGCACTTTCGCTGTACAGAAAATCGGCGCTCCACGTCATCCCCAGTCTGTCCAGAATACCGGTGAGGATGCCCTTCGTGTTGAACAGAGTGATGTAGCTGTACAGCCGGATCAGGCTGTTGGTAAAGTACGGGATCATCATCAGGATGATGAGGTTGGACGCCACGCGGCGGCTGCACCGCGACAGCATGTAGGCCATAGGGTAGGACACCAGCAGGATGATGACCGTGGACACCAGCGACATCCGCACACTGTTCCAGATAGCCACCAGATACGCCTTTTCAAACAGGGCCCTGTATCCGTTGAAGGATACCGTGAACTCCACGCCGCCATAGGACGGCCGCGTCATGATGCTCATCAGGCACACATACAGCAGCGGAAGTACCACCAGAAGCAGCGTCTCTGCGGCGTAGGGCCCTACGCTGGCCAGCACGGCCAGCCTCTTTTCTTTTTTCTTCATGACGCCGCCTACTTCCGCATGACCGTGCAGGCGGCGCTGTCCCAGTAGGGGTACAGCGTCTCGCCGCAGGAGAAGCCGTCCGCGCCCGCCAGGCGGGAGAAGCGCAGCTCATGGCCGTCCGCATCCACGCCGATGGACTTGATGAGATTGCCGGTGCAGATGTTGTCCGTCACCGTGATCTGTATGCCGAAGCCGGATACCGGCTCCGCAGACACACAGACAGCCTCCGGCCGGACGCAGAGGTACACCGTCTCCCCCTCCGACACGTGAGCCGCCGCGCCCAGCACCTGCCCCATAGGCGTGGTGTAGACGCAGGTATCGCCCCGGACCGCCGCGGCGGTGGCCGGCAGGATGTTGGATTCGCCGATGAAATCCGCCACGAAGCGGGTGGCCGGCGCGTTGTAGATCTCGGAGGGCGTGCCGATCTGCTGGATCTCGCCGGCGCACATGACGGCGATGCGGTCGGACATGGTCATGGCCTCCTCCTGGTCGTGGGTCACATAAATAAAGGTGATGCCCAGCTGCTTCTGCAGCCGCTTCAGCTCCAGCTGCATCTGCTTGCGCAGCTTCAGATCCAAGGCCCCCAGCGGCTCGTCCAGCAGCAGCACCTTCGGCCCGTTCACCAGCGCTCGGGCAATGGCCACGCGCTGGCACTGGCCGCCCGACATCTGACTGACCCGCCGCTTTTCGAAGCCCTCCAGCTGCACGGTGCGCAGCGCCTGCGTCACCTTTTCCCGTATCTCCGCCCTGGGCAGCCGCTTCACTGTCAGTCCGTAGGCCACGTTGTCATAGACATTCATCAGTGGGAACAGCGCGTAGCTCTGAAACACGGTGTTGACTGCCCGCTTGTAGGGCGGCAGCGCAGTGACCTCCTGTCCGTCGATGGTGATGTGTCCGCTGTCTGCCTCCTCAAATCCCGCGATCATCCGCAGTGTGGTGGTCTTACCGCAGCCGGAGGGCCCCAGCAGCGTCAGGAACTCCCCCTGGCGCACCTGCATGTCCACGCCCTTGACCACCTCCACGTGGTCAAAGCTCTTGCGCAGGCCCGCGATCTCGATGATATTCTCTCCCATACCCGCTCACCGCCTTTGTATACTTGGAGAATAAATATTCTTTATATTCAAATTTATGTGGATGATTATACACCCTTCTTCAAATTTGTAAAGAGAAAATCCGCTATTTTAATGCTTTTGTAACTGTGCACAAATTGCATATATATCCGCAGAAAATATCTGGCATGCCTGCACATTCCCCGCCCCGCCGCTTTTCAGGAGCAGGGGCAGGCAGCGGCTTTCATCACCTGCGCTTATACATCACATATAAAATCCATACTTCCCTTACTCTGCCGCGGTGTGTATAATGGACCGTCGTTTGAAAAAACGTATCGAAAAACACACGAAAACACGCAGAACAGGAGGGTATACAGACATGGCAAATTGTGCGATCGTAGGCATCAACTGGGGTGACGAAGGAAAAGGCCGGATGGTGGACTACCTGACGGGACAGTACGATGTGGTGGTGCGGTATCAGGGAGGCGGCAACGCCGGACACACCGTCATCAACGATATGGGCAAATTTGCCCTGCACCTGCTGCCCTCCGGCATCTTCCGCGCCGGTGTGATGAACATTCTGGGCAACGGCGTGGCGCTGGACTGTGAGAATCTGGTGTCGGAGATGGAGTCCATCCGCGCGGCGGGCGTCGGCATCTCGCCGGAAAACCTGCTGGTCAGCCACCGTGCGTCGCTGCTGCTGCCGTGGCATCGGGAGCTGGACGCGCTGGAGGAGGCGCGGCTGAAGGACAAGCAATACGGCTCCACCAAGCAGGGTATCGCGCCGTTCTACTCTGATAAATACCAGAAAAAGACCATTCAGGCAGGTGAGCTGCTGTATCCGGAGCACCTGAAGGCCCACCTTCAGGATCTGCTGGAATGGAAGAACCTGATCCTGCAGAAGGTCTACGGCGCCAAGGGCTATACCATGGAGGAGATGACCGCCTGGCTGGACACCTACGCCCAGCAGGTGCGTCCCTATGTGGCGGACACAGGCCGCTATCTGCGGCAGGCCCAGGCGGAGGGCAAGTCCATCCTGTTTGAGGGTCAGCTGGGTGCGCTGCGTGACCTGGACTACGGCATCTACCCCTATACCACGTCCTCCAATACCATCGCCGCTTACGGCCCCATTGGCGCGGGGCTGCCTACCGCCAAAATCGATGAGGTGGTAGGCGTGGTGAAAGCCTACTCCTCCTGCGTGGGCGAGGGCCCGTTCACCTGCGAGTGGTTCGGCCCCGAGGCAGATGAGCTGCGTCAGGCCGGCGCGGAGTTCGGTGCCAAGACCGGACGCCCCCGCCGCGTGGGCCCCATCGATTTGGTAGCCACCCGCTACGGCGTGGAGGTGCAGGGCGCCACCAACATCGCTCTGACCAAGCTGGACATCCTCAGCTATATGAAGGAGATCCCCGTCTGCGCCGCCTATGAGATCGACGGGGAAATCACCCATGAGTTCCCCTTCCCCTCTGTGCTGGCGAAGGCCAAGCCCGTGATGGAGTACCGCCCCGGCTGGTGCTGCGACATCTCCGGTGTGCGGACCTGGGAGGACATGCCTGCGGCGGCCCGGGACTATGTGGAATATGTGGAGCAGGCCATCGGCTGCCATATCGGCTACGTCTCCGTGGGCGCCGAGCGGGAGAGCCTGATCGTCAGATAAAATAAGGAGGGATACCATGGCCCATGACACCTACCAGTCCCCTCTGGCGTCCCGCTACGCCTCGGACTATATGCTGCGGCTGTTCTCGGACGACAGCCGCTACCAGACCTGGCGGCGGCTGTGGGCGGCGCTGGCCCGCGTACAGCACGAGCTGGGGCTCCCCATCACAGAGGCACAGGCCGCGGAGCTGGAGGCCCACATCACCGACATCGACTACGATATCGCCGCCCAGCGGGAGCGGGAGGTGCGCCACGACGTGATGGCCCACGTGTACGCCTACGGCAAGGCGGCCCCATCGGCGGCGGGCATCATCCATCTGGGCGCCACCAGCTGCTACGTCACGGATAACGCCGACCTGATCCTGTACCGGGACGGGCTGGTCTATCTGCGGAGACAGCTGCTGGCGGTGCTGGCGAATCTGGCGGCCTTCGCGGAAAAATACGCCGCCACGCCGACATTGGGCTACACCCACTATCAGCCGGCGCAGCCCGTCACCGTGGGCAAGCGGGCCACGCTGTGGATGCAGGACCTGCTGGCGGACGTGGAGGAGCTGGACCATGTGCTGTCCACGCTGAAATTCCTGGGCTGCCGCGGCACCACGGGCACCGAGGCCAGCTTTATGGATCTGTTTGACGGCGGAGAGGCCAAGATCGATGAGATGAACCGCCGTCTGGCCGCCAGCTTCGGCTTCAACGAGTGCTTTCCGGTGTGCGGCCAGACCTATCCCCGCAAGGTGGACAGCCGCATCCTCTCCTGTCTCAGCGGTATCGCCCAGAGCGCCTACCGCATGGCCAATGACATCCGCCTGCTGCAGCACGACCGCCAGCTGGAGGAGCCCTTTGAAGCGGACCAGATCGGCTCGTCGGCCATGGCGTATAAGCGCAATCCCATGCGCTGTGAGCGCATATGTTCCCTGAGCCGCTATCTGATGGCCGATGCCATGAACGCACCCATGACCGCCAGTGTGCAGTGGATGGAGCGGACACTGGACGATTCCGCCAACCGCCGCATCGCGCTGCCGGAGGGCTTCCTGTGCGCCGACGCGGTACTGCGCCTGTGCCAGAACGTAACGGCGGGTCTGCACGTCAACGAGGCCATCGTGGACCGCACCCTGCGGGAGTACCTGCCGTTTCTGGCCACGGAGGACCTGATGATGGAGGCGGTGAAGCGCGGCGGCGACCGCCAGCAGCTACACGAGATCATCCGGCGGCACTCCATGGCCGCCACGGCCCGCATGAAGGAGGGCCTGCCCTGCGATCTGCTGGACCGTCTGGCGGGGGATCCTGCCTTCGGCCTGAGCCGCGGGGAACTGGAGCAGCTGATGGAGCCGCAGCGCTACATCGGACGCTGCCCCCAGCAGGTGCGGCAGTTTCTGGATGCCTGTGCGCCGCTGCTGCGTCAGGCGCAGGGCGCCGATGGAGACATCCGCGTGTGAGGCCGTACAGCTTCTGAATTACGAAAAAGAGCGCAGCACGGGTGCCGCGGCCGAGAGCGGGACGGGGCGATAAATGCCTGCGGGATACGCTTATCTTCATTGAACGCACATCAGAAAAAAGCTGCAAAATCACCTTGCCGGTGATTTTGCAGCTTTCTTTGTCTTCTGTTATCTTTTTATTCTATTACGGAAAATGGGCGCACGCTCCGGCCGATCGGCATCGGCCGGTTTTGCAGCCTTACAGCTCATCTGCCGCCGGAGAATTCTCGGGGAAAAAGAGGGCCGGATCGATCCGGTCATTCGCGGCGTCCTTGTCCATGAAGGTAAGCTCTCGAAATTTAATGTCCAGCATAAAGTTGCGATCCTTGATCTCCGCATCCAGTATACGGAAAAAGCGGCGCTCGCCCTTCTGGCACAGGCAGGCGTAATGGGGCTTATAGACCACATACGCCTCCAGTGTGCTGACCTGCGGATACCATCAGTTGACAAGGGCAGACACGGTTTTGACGGGCAGAAATGCGCCCATACTGCGTCAAGCCCCTTGGCAATACGGCAAGTATTCCCTGCGGGTCTTTTCTTGTCTGGACACATTTCTGCTCCGGCAAAACTGCTCCGCACCTGTCAGCGATGGATTTTCCAGGGATTTTTGGTTTTTGAGACGCAGGCGGGCGCGTGCCCGCCAAGGCGAAAAGGGCAAAAATCGCCGAAAAGGCGCGGTGACAGGCGTGTCTGCCCTTGTTAACTGATGGTATTGGTGGAAGATCTTGTAGGCTCGCCGTTTGATGAATTTCGCTACGTTGGCATCGGCGCCCGCCTTGTCGATCTTGCACACGACCACTGCGGAGGGATCCACCTCCTCATAAGAGGTTGCCGGACGCCCCTTCATCTGCTGCACGGTGCCGAAGCCGCCCTCCATGGCCACCGTATAGACCACACAGATACCTGCTTTCTGGTATCTGATAAGATTATTGACGATCCCACTGGCAGCCTTGTGGTCAATCCTCATGTGATCCCGGGTCTCTATCTGGCTGGCGGTCCCATGGGGATGTACGGCGGGGCTCTGGAGTGGTGGCTGCACCATATCATGAACCGCACCGTTTCTATGGCTGGCGCAGCGGGCATGCGGCATCGTTCCTGAAAAAACGGAGCGCAGTGCAGATATATCCGGCACATTCCCGGTGGATTGGGCATGTGCGGCGGAGTATAACGGGCTGTATGCCGCGCACATGAGTGTGCATAAAGCCCTTTCCTCCATGTATTCAATACCTTCGCTTGCAAATTCCATGCCGAAAAAGCGCTGACTTCCTGCTGTAACTTTATGTTTTCTTTTGCTTAATCATAGAAAGAGGGACACCGGATGATCCGGCGTCCCTCTTTCTATTTACAGGATCGGAGAAGCAGCGGTTCGCTGTCGGGCATTTTTCCCTTTGGATACGCATAGGCTGGACACCAGAAAGGATGGGGATCGTATGAAAGAGAAACGGGTGCGGATCTTTCTGCTGCGGCGGTGGTACATGGTAGGCGGCGCCGCGCTGGCTATGGCGGCGGTCATCTTCTACGTGGTGAATTACCCTGCCTCCGTCAGCACGGCGGCCAGCTCCCGCCAGCTGCCTATCTACTCGGTGGAGCGGAACCAGAAGGTGTGCGCCATCAGCTTCGACGCCGCGTGGGGTGAGGTAAAAGTGCGCAATCCTGAGGCACCTTTCAGGCGCACCGAATATATGAAAAGAGGTGCGTGAAGGGAAATGCCCTTCATGCACCTCTTGCATTATATTATGCTTCGTTTCTCGAATTCAGCTCATAGGTACACAGATAGAACAGGAACGAGGTCATCTGATAACGGTTGATGCGGGTGTCATAGGCTGCCAGCAGCTCACCCATCTCGCTGTCGCGGGTGGTGATGTCCGTCTGGTCGCACCACAGCATGGCCTTGACGACCTCACCGCTGAGCCGGGGATTTTCCCGCATGGTCTGCCGCGCCAGCTCCTGATCTACACGGGTGTCAATGCCGGACATGGCGGCGTAGCGATAGATCAGCAGACAGGCCGTCTGATAATCCATATCATCATCGTAGCCGGTGTGCAGATCGCCCTGACGGAGCAGCCCCGCTTGATACGCCCAGCACACGGCGTCGTAGTAGGGGCAGGCGGAGCCGTTGAATTCCTCGGTTTCATAATCAGGCGGCAAGGCAGTGTTGTCCGTCTCCGGCCTTTGGGAGATGCGGTACAGCACATCCACGAATTCGCCCACCTTTGCCGCGGCCTTTCCGCCGAAGGTGTCCGGCGTCGCCGGGTCGATATACCCGTTGCGGTACATATAGAGGACGCTGGCCTGGTTGAAAATGCCCGTGATGTCCGTAAACACCACCGTATCCTCCAGCGTGCCGCCGCTGGACGCCTTGCCGAAAACATGGGCGTAGTAGTCACTGTTGACGATGTTGCTGGACATCTGGAACTTATTGTCCACATACAGCCGGTAGGCCTCCAGCTGTTCGTCAGAGATGACGATGCTCTCGTCAGCAGGGATCACCGCCTCCGTACCGGCATCATAGCGGAAGGATTTCGTCAGGAAGGACTTGTCCGACAGCACCGCTATGTGTACGCCGTTGGACAGCGCGTCGGTGCCCGCCAGCAGCCGGGAGTCGTAGTCCACGCCGAACAGGTTCAGCAGCGTGGGCAGGATATCCGCCGTGGAGCAGTACTCGTCCACCACGATGTTCTCGGACAGGCCGGGCACATAGCAGATGAAGCTGTTGCGGTACTTCTCAAAGGTAAGATCCATCTCCCGCCCCGCCAGCTCGTTGTACTCATCCTCCGTCAGACCGTAGGGATAGTGGTCATTGGTCAGTACGATGCAGGTCTTATCGGCCACGCTCGCCTGCTCCAGCCGCTGCATCAGGTAGGTCAGCGCGTTTTCCAGCTCCAGATTGCAGGCGATATACGCCTTCACCGGCTCGGAATAGGGCAGATCCTTCACCGCGTCGTGGTTCTTGGCGCTCATGGCGTTGTCCCAGTTGTACTGATAGTGGCCGCTGAAGGTCATGTAATAGGCGTGGAAGGGCTCCCTGCTGCTGAGGTAGTCGTCCACGGAGGCCTCCATCATCTCCAGATCGGAGGAGGGCCAGTCGATCTTTATATCCAGCCCGGAGTCCGCCGCCTTGAAGGTATAGCCCATGTTGGCGTGGGTGATGTTCCGGTTGTAGAAATCGCCGATATAGTCGTGATAGCCCCAGGTCTGGTAGCCCTTTTCCTTCAGGGCGTTACCCAGGCAGAAGGGCAGATAGTTGGTGCCCGCCACGTTGAAGCTGGAATCCGTCTTGGTGCGGGACATGTCGGGATACAGTCCCATGCACATGGTGTACTCGCCGTTGGTGGTGACGGATTGGAACGTGCCGTAGTAATTATCGAAGATAATGCCCGTGTGGGACAGCTTGTACAGGGTGGGCGTCAGCTCCTCGCTGATGAACCAGGGGCAGAAGCTCTCGGCACAGATGGTGATCAGGTTGTAGTCCTGCAAAAGCCCGGTGTAGTTGTTCTTCCGGGTGGGGACCACCTGCGCCAAATACTCGTCCGTGGTTTTGCGCATGGCATCATCCGTGGACTCCGCCAGCTTTGCAAAGTCGATGCGCTCGATCACATTGTAGGAATTGCTGCTGTAGAGCCGTCTGGTGTCTGTACCCAGCGGGGACGGCGTGATGATGACGCTGCCGCTGCTGCCAAAGACCATGTAGCGAAGCTCCTGCACGGTGGTGGCCAGCATACCCACGCTCTTATAGCTGCTGTCGGTGGAGGTGTTCACATTGGTGAAGGTTTTGTAGACGGAGAACGATTTGCCCCGCCCAGCGTACATAATGCCCATCGTAGCCAGCAGCAGCGTCAGCAGGATACCCAGCGTCGCCAGCGCCTGCCTCCACTTGAGCCGCACAGTCAGCACCCGGATCTTGCGCAGAGCAAGGCAGAGGATCGTCACGATCAGCGGTACCAGCAGCAGAAGGATGGGCGCGATGTTCTTGCCGATGCTGTACAGGATCTGCGAGTCGAAATTGGTGATGACGTTCCCGCCCATGCTCACCTGACTGATGGGCATGAAGTTGCCGAAAATGGCGTGGTACATCAGCTGCACCTCGGCAAACAGCACCTGCACGGCGACCAGAAGCACGCCCACGATCTGTCGGGCGATCTTGGGCAGGTGCATGGTCAGCAGCGTGCAGACCGTTCCGCCCAGCAGTCCGAACAGCACCAGATAGGCCGCCCGCCTGTCCAGCGAGCGATAGACGCACAGGTGCAGGCACAGCTCCACATAGACGCTGGCACCGCAGAACAGCAGCAGGCTGCGGAGCCATTCCTGCCACAGGCCGCGGCGCGGGGCTCGCACCGCGGCAGATGTCTCATGGGGTGCCTGGGGTTGATTCGCTATCTCATTGGGTTTTGTCTTCAGCATATATGTCTCCTGCCGCAGGTCTCCCTCAGGGGAAGGCCTGCGAAATCTGTCAAAATATTGGCGCGGGGCATATCATACTGTAAATGTAAAGAAATTGCAATGATTTCTGTAAAAATTAAAGAAAGGTTCACAGTCGCTCCCGTCGTTTTGAGCCGAAAATTTAGCAAAATCTGCATAGCCGAAACGAGAAAACCGTGCTATACTGTACGCGCAATTGGGAACGCAGTCGATTTTAGGAGGTGAGTCCCGTGACAGAAACCGGTTTCCATCTGAAACGCCATCTGACATCCTTCCAGATCATGATCCTCGGCTTTGCCGGTGTGATCCTGCTGGGTGCGCTGGTACTGATGCTGCCGATCTCGGCGGCAGGGCGGGTGTGGACGCCGTTTCACGAGGCGTTGTTTACCTCCACCTCCGCCGTCTGCGTGACGGGACTGGTGGTGCAGGACACCGGCAGCTACTGGTCCGGCTTCGGTCAGACCGTCATCCTGCTGCTGATCCAGATCGGCGGCTTAGGCGTCATCACGGCGGCTGTAACGTTCTTGATGCTCTCCGGCAAGAATATCTCGCTGAAGGAGCGCAGTGCCATGCAGGATGCCATTTCCGCGCCGGTGGTGGGCGGCATCGTGCGCCTGACGCGGTTTATTCTCAAGGGAACGTTCCTTGTGGAATTGGTCGGCGCTCTTGCGCTGCTGCCGGCGTTCTGCCGGGACTATGGACTGCGGGGCGTGTGGATGGCAATATTTCACTCCGTTTCCGCCTTTTGCAACGCGGGGTTCGATATTCTGGGGCGGGCGGATGCCCTCTACCCTTCCCTGACGGCGTACATGGCCGACCCGCTGGTCAATATCGTCATCATGCTGCTGATCGTCGTGGGCGGTATCGGTTTTCTGACATGGGACGATGTCTGCACCCACCGGCTGCATCTGCGGCGGTACCGGATGCAGAGCAAGGTCATTCTGAGTGCAACCGTCATCCTGATCGTGCTTCCGGCGTTGCTCTTCTTTCTGACGGACTTTGCTGAGCTTCCCGCGGGACAGCGCGTTCTGGCGTCGCTCTTTCAGGCGGTCACACCGCGAACGGCGGGCTACAACACCGCAGACCTGACGAAAATGAGCGACACCTCACAGGCGGTCACGATTTTGCTGATGCTGACCGGCGGCGCGCCCGGCTCCACGGCGGGCGGCATGAAGGTAACGACGCTGGCTGTGCTGGCCGCCAACGCGGTCGCCGCTTTCCGCAGGCGGGAGGATCCGCAGCTTTTCAAGCGCAGGCTGGAGCCCTCCGCTGTGCGGAACGCCGCCGCCATCCTGCTGTTGTATCTGGGGCTGACCTTCGCGGGCGCGGCGGTCATCAGTGCGGCGGAGGGACTGCCGCTCGGTGCCTGTCTCTATGAAACGGCATCCGCTGCCGGGACGGTAGGGCTGACACTGGGGCTGACGCCGCAGCTGGGTACGCTGTCGCAGGGCATTCTCATTCTGCTGATGTTCTTCGGGCGTGTCGGGGGACTGACCCTGATCTACGCCGCATTCTCCGGGCATGATCTGACCTATGCCCGGTACCCGAAGGAAATGATCACCGTAGGCTGAAAGGAGCGCACGATGAAAACAGTATTATTGATCGGACTTGGCCGCTTCGGGCGGCACCTTGCCATGCAGCTGAGCGAGCTGGGGCATCAGGTGATGGCGGTGGACCGGGACGAGGAGCGCGTCAACGAGTGTATGCCCTTTGTCACCAACGCGCAGATCGGTGACAGCACCCGCGTGGATTTTCTGCGCTCGCTGGGCGTTGGAAACTATGATGTCTGCTACGTTACCATCAGCGGAGACTTCCAGAACTCGCTGGAAACGACGTCCCTGCTCAAGGAGCTGGGGGCGAAATATGTGGTGTCCCGCGCCGAACGGGATGTACAGGCAAAATTTCTGCTGCGCAACGGCGCGGACGCGGTGACATACCCGGAAAAGCAGCTGGCGAAGTGGGCGGCCATCCGGTACACCGCCAACCACATCTTCGATTACATAGAGTTGACCGAGAAGCACGCCATCATCGAGGTCGCCGTCCCGGACAGCTGGCAGGGTCACAGCATCGGTGAGCTGGACATCCGCCGAAAGTATGGCGTCAATATCCTCGGCGTGAAGCAGAACGGCAAAACCGATGTGACCATCTCGCCGGAAACCGTGCTGGACAGCGGCCTGACGCTGCTGGTGCTGGGTGAGTATACGGCGCTGAAAAAGTGCTTCCGGCTGTAAGGCCGCGTCTGCCGACGCTTGTGCGGTTGCAGGTGGCTCGCCGGGGTATGTTACGCTGCCAAGCGCATTGAGGCTGCCGGAGCGGATTTCCTCCTGATTTGCACGAATACGATTCACAAGGTCGCCCCGCAGATTGCGTCCATGATACGGATCGCAGACATCGACGGTACAATAGCCTGTGGATCCGTTTGATTTGTCATCATAATTTTTACACCGTGTAGGATATTTTACATCCTGCACGGTGTTTTGTTTTCCTATCAATTCGAATAGGCGGCAGTCCTCATGTCCAACCGACAAACATACGGTTTCCGCAGCGCGCATACGATGGACTATTCTCAAAGAGGAGGTCTGTTTATGCCAACCGTTCAGCAAGCACCCACTCCGGCAATCACCGTCACTCGCAATTTTCTTGGGCAGCAGACAGCAGAGGCGCTGCTGTTGGAATTGATCCGCGCCCATACACAGGCGGCATAAAGTCTGTGGGCAGTCCACGGAAAGGAGGGAGCTTATGGAGAAGCCGCCACTGCCCACCGCACTGTACTGCCGCCTGTCCCGGGAGGACGGAGACCGCATGGAGAGCGATTCCATCGGCAACCAGCGGAAGCTGCTGGAATCGTATATCGAAAATCATCCTGAGTTGGTAATGGCGGAATGCTATGCCGACGATGGCTATACCGGTACGAATTTCCAGCGCCCCGCCTTTCAGCGGATGCTGCGGGACATAGAGAGCGGGCGCATCCGCTGTGTGCTGGTAAAGGATCTGTCCCGCTTTGGGCGTGACTACATCGAAACAGGCCGCTATCTGGAACGCTGGCTGCCGGAGCACGGTGTGCGGTTTATCGCCGTCACAGACAACATCGACAGTGTCCGCGGCGCCTACGACATGATGATGCCGCTGAAGAATCTGTTTAACACCCAGTATGCACGCGACATCTCCCGAAAGGTCAAAAGCTCCCTCCACGCCAAGCAGCAGCGGGGCGAGTTTATCGGGGCCTTTGCCAGCTACGGGTACTGTAAGGATCCGCAGGATCATAACCGTCTTGTTATCGATCCGCCTGCGGCGGAGGTGGTGCGGCGCATCTTTACCCTGTTTGAAAACGGAATGGGAAAGATCCGCATTGCCAAGCAGCTGAACGAGGAGGGTATTCCCTGCCCCAGTGAGTACAAGCGGCTCACCGGTGAAAAATACCGCAACAACCACCGATTGGAGTCTACCACCTACTGGACGTATGCCACTATCCACCGCATTTTGCAAAACGAGATGTACATTGGGAATATGGAACAGGGACGGGACGACCGCCTGCAGATGCACGGAAAAGCCAAGCGGAAGGATCGCTCCCAGTGGACGGTGGTATCCGACACACACCAGCCGATCATCGAAAAAGATCAGTGGCAGCGGGTACAAGCTCTGTTGAACGCCAACGCCCGCACGCCGGATTTTCAACAGAATGTCAGTCCCTTTGCGGGCTTTCTCAAGTGCGGCGACTGTGGACGAGCCATGGTCAAGACCACCTGGGGCGGCAAAACCTTCTACACCTGCGGCTCGTATAAGCGCTACGGCGCATCCGTGTGCAGCAAGCACTATATCGCCCACGATGTGGTGGCGAAGGTGGTTCTGGATGATTTGAACCGGCTCATGGCCGCCGTGGAAAACCTCCGTCAGTTGGCACAGCAGGGCGCAGCGCAGCGCCTCTCCTCAAATGGCGACCCGCCGCAGAAGCTGGAGGCGGCCTTACAGCGCATTCAGCGCCGCCGCCAGAGCGCCTACGAGGACTATCAGGACGCGCTGATCTCCAAGGAGGACTTCCTCCGCTACCGCGCCGATTATGACGCACAGGAGCAGGCGCTGCAAGCCCAGCTGGACAAGCTGCGCGGCACAGCGCAGGTCGATCCGCTATGTCTGCCGTGGGTAAAGGAACTGCTGGCGTCGGGACAGCTGGCGGAGCTGGATCGCCCCACAGTCGCCGCCGCCATCCGGGAAATTCGCGTCTACGAGGGAAACCGCATGGAGATCGACTATCTGCTCCCGGAATCCTATCGAGCACTGCTGGAGAGGTAACGATATGCGCTCTATATTAAAATGCAAAAAAGAGGAGGAGCTGCTGCGGCGGGGCGTGTCTGCGGATCATATCATCTGCAAGCGGTACACGGAGATGGATATTCCCGAAAACATCACCGCTACCCCAAATATGTTGTCTCCCTGAATGACATGGATGCGGGGATTGAAAACGGCATTAAGATCGTGCATCTTCAGGATTTCCTGCTGGCCGAGACATGGTGATCATCCATTCTGGTTTCCCGACTAAAATCACAAAACAAATATCGGCAATTGCTTGTCCTACAACGTTTTTTGCCATAACCAGCTATCAAAAAAGTTTTCACCTTTTGAACCAAGTTTTGTTGCAGATAGGACACATTTATGCTATCATAAAAGCACAATAAAAATAAAGAAGTGCGACAGTTCTCCGTGAACTGCCGCACTTTTACATCACCGTGGGGCAACGAGGATACCCAGACCCTCATCAACATTCTGGAGAAGTACCATGTCAAAACCACATTCTTCGTGGTGGGCGACTGGGCGGAAAAGTACCCTGAGTCGGTGAAGGCGCTGCACGATGCAGGGCACGAGGTGATGAGTCACTCCAACCACCACGACCACTACAACAGCCTGTCGGCAGAGCAGATCACAGCGGACATCACCGCCAGCAATGAGCGCATCAGCGCCGTCACCGGCGTGACGCCCACGCTGATCCGCTGCCCCTACGGCGAGTATGATGACCACGTCATTGCCGCCATCCGTGCTATGGGTATGGAGCCCATCCAGTGGGATGTGGACTCTCTGGATTGGAAGGACTACGACGCGGACACCATCTGCAAGCGCGTGACCTCCAAGGTCCAGCCCGGCAGCATCGTGCTGTTCCACAACGCCGCGCTGCATACACCGGAGGCGCTGCCCGCCATCCTCACCTGCCTCATCAACGATGGCTACACTGTGGTGCCCATCTCCCAGCTGATCCTGCCCCAGCCCTACACCATCGACCACACCGGTCGGCAGTTCCCTACGGAAGAATTGTCTTAAAAATGCCAAAATGCACTTGTTTTTCAATAAGCGGAAATGCGGCGGAATTATATCTGACCCTCAAAAAGGGCAGGACCGACAACCACTGCCCATGCAGCGATTGTCGGTCCTGCCCCATATAAGGAAGGGGGTTAGATCATATACTTCAAAACATCTTGTACTCGTTCAGAGCCATGGCCACGTAGCTGATCATGGTGTTGATGTCGAACACGGGGATGTCCAGCTCGTCGCGGATGCGGGCGGAGTAGGGCGGCAGATCCGTACACTCCAGTACCACGGCGCCGATGTCGGGGTGCTCCTCCAGACCCTTGCGGACCACACCCACCACCTCGTCGGTGACGGCCTCCAGGTCGAACTCCTCGTTGGGATGTGTGTAGATACGGCCCCACTCCGGCTGATCGTGGAGGCTCAGGATCACCAGATGGTCGCGATCCGTGATCTTGGCCCGCTGCAAATGCTCCTCCCGCAGGTGGTTCTTGTTGGCGGTCAGCACCGCCACCTTGCGGTTAGGTCCCACCATCGTCTGTACAAAGGGGACCTGCAGCAGCGCACTGGTGAACACCAGCTCCGGCACCGCGGCGGCCAGCCCCTCCTGATAGTAGGCGGTAAAGCCGCAGCTGGTGGTGATGGCCTTGACACCCTGCTCCGCCAGGTCCTTGCACACGGCGATGAACTTGTCCAGCATCTCCTGACAGGGATTGGCTTCAATGGTGTCCATATTGGCGCCCTTGACGCGCAGCATCATCACCTCGAAGGGGTAGGAGTCGGGGTTGGTGCTGTTGCCGGGCAGGGACTCCAGCTGCAGCTGGGCGGGAAGGACCTGCCCCTCCTCCCAGCGCAGGATACAGATCTTGGGCTTCTTCTCCATGAATATATCTCCTTTTCTCCCGCGCACAGGGCCGCGGGCGCAAATAGCTATACTTGTATATACAAAGCTCTACAACTATGATTTTTGCACAAATCCCGGGAAATGGCAAGTATCATTTCCACGGGCGGCCGCTTTTCTATCATTTCACCAATAAAAGTCCCCTCCTGTTGTGATATTTGTGAATGTGCACATACCTATCGAAAAAATAGAATCATTCAAATATGTCAATAGAGTCTGCCACATATATGAAAAATTTTGTCCCCGTTGGCCCCTCTCCGTTCCGTTTTTTCGAATTTTTTCCATATTTATGCAAAAATGACTTGCGTTTAGTTGTATGAGCATGTATAATATATGTAGATCGTCAAAGGTGCCGGATGCAGGGCAGCCGCGGCTGCCGCTGCGTCATTTTCATTTCTCCCGTTTTGTCATTTTGCTCAAAAATTGAGCCTTGATCATTCTTTTGGAGGACACAACACTATGGACCGTGCTGCGATGCTCACTCTTGACAAAGCCAATGCCAAACCTCTGCACATTCAAATCGAGGAATCCATCCTCCAGAAGCTGGAATCCAGAGAGTGGGCGCCCGGCAGGCTGATCCCCTCTGAAAACGAGCTGAGCCATATCTACGGTGTCAGCCGCACCACCGTGCGCAACGTTATCACCAAGCTGGTGCAGGAGGGACTGCTGTTCCGCATCCCCGGCAAGGGCACCTATGTGGCTGAGCCCAAGATCGTGGCTCACTCCCTGACCTACGCCGGTATCCGTGAGCAGCTGGAGCAGATGGGCTACGAGGTCTCCACCCGTCTGATCTCCATGGGTCTGGAAACTGTGGACCAGAAGATCATGGAGCACTTCCCCGGTCTGGACGACCCCCACTTCTATGTGGTGCGCCGTCTGCGCATGCTGAAGGGCGAGCCCCTGAGCATTCACATCTCCTACCTCCCCCACGCCTACTGCCCCGGCATCGACCAGTACGACCTCAGCAGTGAGCAGCTGTGTACCGTGCTGAGCCGCGTGTACGATCTGAACCGTGCCAAGGCGGTCGAAACGCTGGAATCCGTGGCAGCCAACTCCACGGAGGCCTCCCTGCTGAACATCTTCCCCGGCCAGCCGCTGCTGCTGCTGCAGGACCGCATCCTGGATGCCAGCGGCCGCACCTTTGAGTACAGCAAGGTGGTGTTCCGCGGTGAGAAGATCAAGATCACCATGGAGATCTGACGCCGCGCCTCACAGAATACAGCAAAAAAAGCATCCATCCTTCCGGATGGATGCTTTTTTTGTCGCAGACAGCAGCTTTTATGCGTGGGATCACTTGTCGCACAGGTGACAGGCCACCAGATGCCCGGGAGAGACCTCCTTCAGCACGGGGGCCTCCTGGAGGCAGCGCTCGTGGCAGTGCTCGCAGCGGGCGGCAAAGCGGCAGCCGGGCTTGGGATCCACGGGGCTCACCACCTCGCCCTTGATGACCTTGATCTCCTTATTGCGCATGGAGATGTCAGGCTCGGGGATGGCGGACAGCAGCGCCTGAGTATAGGGGTGTACGGGATTCTCAAACAGCTCGTCGGAGCTGGTAAGCTCCAGACACTGACCCAGATACATGACCATGATGTTGTTGGAGATGTGCTTGACGACGCTGAGGTCGTGGGTAACGAACATATAGGTCAGGCCCATTTCGTCCTGCAGATCCATCAGCAGGTTCAGGATCTGAGCCTGGATGGACACGTCCAGCGCGGACACCGGCTCATCACAGACGATGAACTTGGGATTCACGGACAGGGCGCGGGCGATGCCGATACGCTGGCGGCGGCCGCCGTCCAGCTCGTGGGGATACGCTGTGGCATAGCGGCGGGCCAGACCCACCACGTCCATCAGGTGCGCCGCGTGGTTGAAGATCTCCTTCTTTGTGGGCAGCGTCTTGTTGATGAGCATGTACTCGGCGATGATCTCGATGACGGACTTACGGGGGTCCAGGCTGGCGTAGGGGTCCTGGAAGATGATCTGGAGCTCCTGACGCATCTTCTTCATCTGGCGGGCGTTGTACTTGAATACCCACCTGCTGGAGATCAGCCGCGCCATCGGCGGCGCCGGCGGTGTGGCCGCCGTGGGCGAGCATACCGCCAACGAGGTTCTGGCCGCCCTGAAGGCCGCCAAGAAGAACGGCGCCACCACTTCCTTCGACCTGAACTACCGCCACACCCTGTGGAGCAAGGAAGCTGCCCAGGCCGCCATGGTGGAGCTGATGCCCTACATCGACGTCATCATCACCACCGAGGAGGCCTACGACGTGATGAACGGCGGCTCCGCCCGCGTCAAGCGCTGAATTTACTGATTACCACCTTCCTAAATATGTGCAGGAGGAGGACACCCATCGGGGGTGTCCTCCTCCTGCCTTTTCTGTTCCCCTGCCGCCCCATGTTAACGGCAGGTCCCCCATCAGCGTGAAGCCTGCGCCGCACTCAACCGGTGAAGCCGCCGCCCACATCCTGCCCCAGATCACAGGTGTAGACCCACTCCACCGTGTCGCCGTCCTGTAAGACGTACCGCGAGCAGCCGTAGTTGGGATACCAGCCGTTGACGGCGTACATCCAGCCGGACTCGCTGCCCACATCGAACTCATAGAGGTTGCCGATGCCCTCGATATACGCGCTGTTGTATACCGGCGTGAAGCTGGATTCCATGTGGATCTTGTTCTCGCGGCACACCCGCTGCAGAACATCGTAGACGCTCTCGCCCTGGGAGAAGGTGACCTCCGTGGCGGGCAAAAGCACGCCGTCATCAGGCACCAGCGGTTTCTTACTGTCGGCGCACTTATCCCAGTTATCCAGGATCGTGGCGCAGGAGATGGAGATGGTACACGTCAGCTGGGTGCCGGTATCCACCGCCGCGTCGTCCGGCTCCACCGGCGCGGGCTTGCCATCGGGCACGGGGTCGGTCTGGTACTGGTCCTTCCCCTCCGTCTGCTGGGCGCCGCCTGGCGGCGTATCCGCTGCGCCGCCCTGGACGCCGCAGCCCGCCGGCAGCAGCAACAGTACCGCCAGCAAAAGCGCCGCAATGGGCGATTTTTTCTGCTTCTTCATCATGCGATTCTTTCCCCCTCAGTTTCTTTCGCGCGTTAAAGCGCCGCGCAGGGTTGTTTTTCACAGGCGCTCGCCGCCCAGATACACGGCCTGCCGCGCCAGCGTGTCATCGCACACCACAAAGTCGGCGGGCAGCCCGTCGGCGATGCTGCCGGTCTCCCCCGCCCTGCCGATCTCCCTTGCGGGGATGGCGGTGGCGGCCAGGACTGCCTGCTCCACAGGGACGCCGAAGGCGGCGGCGTTCCGCATGCAGTCGTACAAATTGGCAGCGCTGCCGGCGATGGTGCCGTCGGAGAGCCGCGCCACGCCGCCGGCAAGGAACACATCCTGCCCGCCCAGCGTGTACTGTCCGTCCGGCATGCCGCAGCAGCGCAGCGCGTCGGAGATGAGGCAGACGCGGTTTGGGAACAGCCTGAATGCCATGCGCACGGCGCTGGGATGGACGTGGTGGCCGTCGCAGATCAGCTCCGCCGTGACGCTCTCCCGCTCCGATGCCGCGCCGATCGGGCCCGGATGCCGGTGGTGGATGCCGGGCATGGCGTTATAGAGGTGGGTCAGATGGGTGGCTCCCGCGTCAAAAACGGCGGCGGCCTCCTCGTAGGAGGCATCGGTGTGGGCCACGGAGACGGTGCACTTTTCCGATGCGCGGCGGGTAAATTCCACCGCGCCGGAAAGCTCCGGCGCCACATCCGCGATGCGCAGCAGCCCCTCCGCCGCGTTGTACAGGCGGGCGAAGGCGTCGTAGTCCGGCAGACGGAGATACGCCGCGTTCTGCGCGCCCTTTTTCTTTTCGGAGAAGAAAGGCCCCTCCATCTGGATGCCCAGCAGGCGGGCGCAGCCCTTCGGCGCGATGCGGTGCAGCCGCACCGCCGTGCGGAACGCCGTTTCCAGCACGTCGTAGGGCAGCGTCATAGACGCGGGGGCGAAGGATGTGACGCCGTTTTTTGCCAGATAGGCGGCCATTTTTACAAGGCCGCCGTAGTCCCCGTCGGAGAAATCCGCGCCGGAGTTGCCGTGGGTATGGACATCCACCAGCCCGGGGATGACCCGCGCGCCGCGAAGGTCCACGCTCTTCCCGTCCGCCGCGTCCGCCAGCACGTGGGCGAACCGGCCGTCCTCCACAGAGAAGCCGCCGGAGACAAAACGGCCGCCCACAAAAATCAAACCGTTTTCAAACCGCATATCACACCTCCGGCAGACTGGCTGCCGCCACAGACTGGCCCACGCGGCGGAACTGCTCGTCCGGCAGGGTCACGGAAACGTGCAGCGCCGGATACTCCTCCGCCAGCACGCGGCGGCACTCGGATACGATGAGCTCGCCGCCGATGCCGGAGGCCACGCGGCCCAGCACCATCAGATTTTTCAGCTCGTATACCCCCGCGTACAGCGGCAGGGTGTGGCCCAGATACACGCCGATGTCACGGAAAATCGTCAGCGCCCGGGGATCGCCCGCCGCGGCCAGCTCCTGCACGGCGCTGAGCTTTTCGGCAGGGGTCAGCGTCTCCGGCAGTAAAATACCGGCGGCAGGAGCCAGTCGGATCACGGCGTCCTGCGAGAAATACTGCCCTCCCACGCCGGTGTCGCCGGACCAATCGTCCTTCGCCGCCTGCGGGCTGAGGTCCACGGGGGCAAAGGCCAGCTCGTTGAACCAGCCCAGGATGCGGCCCTCCCCGTCCACGTAGCCTGCGGCCTGGCTGGTGCCCATGGCGAGGCCCATGACGCAGGTGTCCCGCAGGCTCATGGCTCCCGCCAGTGCCGTGACATCGCCGTCGTTGGCCACCGCCACCGGCACGTTCCCCAGCGCCGCGGCGGCGCGGGTATAGATGGTGCGGACCAGCTCGTGCTTTTCCGGAGGCACCTGCACGAACAGAGACGACACCATGGGGGAATCATTCAAAATCACACCGGCGGAGGATACGCCGATGGCATCCACCCGCGGCAGATGGGCTGCCGCCGCACGGAGCGCCGACAGGATGCCGTCGTAGTGGTACTGGGGGTCCGGCTGCGTCTTGGGGTGCCAGACCACCTCCTCGGCATAGACCATTTCGCCGTTGATAACGGCGGAGACCTTCCGGTCGGAGCCACCGGCGTCGAAGCCGATGCGGCAGCCGCCCAGGTGGCCGCCGATCTTCCGCGCGCCGCTGCGGGCGGCGGGAAAGTCCCGCTCCTCCACGGATTCCAGCGTGAAGGGACGCCGGAATACCGTCTCCATCAGCGATGCGTCAAAGGCCCGGGAGCCGTGGGGCCCGTATATTTCCGCCAAGCGGCGGGTCAGGCCGTCACAGCCGCAGATACGGACCCGCCAGCCGCCCACGCTCCACAGCAGCAGCTTCACGGTGCGCTCCAAAAAGCGCAGGTCGGCGGGATCTGTCACGCCCCGCAGGCGGGTATCGAACACGGCCACCTGGCCCTCCTGCCGCTCCACGGCGATGCGGACGGGGCAATGGGCCTCCTTCAGATAAGCGTCCCGCCACGGAGCAAAGGGCAGGTAGGCCGCGTCCAGGGCTGGGCGGTTCTTCACCGCGCAGGGGACGCCCAGATAGGCGGCACCCATCACGCCTTCATGCCGCTCCAGGCGGCCTCGTCGCAGATCAGCGTCACGTCGGGGTGGAATTGCAGGATGGACGCAGGCACCCAGGGGGTCACGGGGCCGCAGAACGCCCTGTGCAGGATGTCCGCCTTGTCGGCGCCGGTGACGATCATCAGCACGCGTCGGGCTGCCATCACCGTGCCCACACCCATGGTGTAGGCGGCGGTAGGTACCTCATCCCCGCCGGCGAAGAAGCGGGCGTTGGCCCGCCGCGTGGACTCCGTCAACGCCACCTCGTGGGTACGGACAGGGAAATGATCGCAGGGCTCGTTGAAGCCGATGTGGCCATCGTGGCCCAGGCCCAGCAGCTGGAGATCCACGCCGCCCAGCTCCTCGATGGTGCGCTCGTAGTCGTCGCACATGGCATCCACGTCCGTGGTCATGCCGTCCGGCACCCAGGTGTTCTCCGGCCGGATGGAGATGTGGTCGAACAGGTTCTCCTGCATGAAGCGGCGGTAGCTCTGGGGATGGTCGGGGGCAAGGCCCTTGTACTCGTCCAGATTCACGGAGCGGACACGGGAAAAGTCCATGAGCCCCGCCTGCTCCCGCCGGATCAGCTCCCGATACAGGGGGATGGGGGTAGCACCGGTGGCCAGGCCCAGCACGCAGGCGGGCTTGGCGCACACCGCCTGCTGGAGCTGGTCCGCCGCCAGACGGCCCGCAGCCTCGGCGTCCGCCGCCTTCAAAACCTTCACATGGTACATAACGATTCTCCTTTATTATATGCAGGGAGGGACACCGCTTTCGCGCCCTCCGCCGGTTCCTTGCCCGTAGCATACACCATCCGCGGGGAAAAATGCAAGTGCCTTCTCCGGATGGGTTGGGAGAGAGGAGCCCTGCGGGGTCTCCCTCCCCCCTGTGCGCATCCTTCAGGCGTCTTTATTTTGCAGGACGGCGGGACAGATGATAAGGCGCTTTTGCTCTGCCAGCGTTTCGTCCATTTCTTGCGTTTTATGTTAATAATTCGTTAGGAAAACTACGGTTCCGTACTTGAAACTCCGCATACTTCATGCTATTATTGTAATACTTTCGAGAATTTTCGGCATAAATGCCAAAAATTGCGGAGCTTCCCGCGTATAACAGGGATTTCTATGGAAAAAGTATAGGGTGCGCACTGCCACCCTTTTCCAGCGCATACAGATATTTCCAGAGGCACAGGAAGGCGTTTCCAATTTGTCCTGCAGGCGTGTAGGATGCGCCTGTTTTTGTCCGCACAGGGCGGGCAGGGCTGTGGACGGTGCAAATTCCCTGCAAAACCAGAATTTTTCCTGAAAATATCGTTTTTTCGCCGCATTGTGATTTCTGCAACAGACGCGCGGCGTTTCCCCTGCTATCATACATCAGATATTCCATTGGAAAGGAGACCGCACATGGCCTATATGCGTTTGGGCGATCTGCTGATCGCCGCCGGCGCCATCACCGAGGAACAATTGCAGACCGCCCTGCAGACCCAGAAGCAGAGCGGTCAGCGTCTGGGCGACGTGCTCATCGACAGCGGCATTATTACCCAGCGGCAGCTCATCGACGCTTTGCAGATGCAGTTGGGCGTGGACTATATCGACCTGACCCGCGTGTCTATTCCGGTGGAGCTGGCCAAGTATGTGCCCCGCGCCATCGCTAAGAAGTACTGCGTGGTGCCGGTGAAGCTGGTGAAGGACGAGCTGTACGTGGCGATGAGCGATCCTCTGGACTTCGTGGCTCAGGAGGAGCTGAAGGCCGCGTCCCGCAGGCAGATCGTGCCCATGATCGCCACCCGCCGCGCCGTGGAGCAGGCCATCGCCACCCTGTACGGCAACGAGGGCACCGCACGCGTCATCGAGGAGATGAAGCGGGCGGCCGGCGACAACGGCCGCGACATCGTGCCCGCCCAGATGACGGGCGGCCGCGAGGACGCCGACGCCGCGCCCACGATCCGCTTCGTCAACTCCCTCATCGAGCGGGCATTTAACGAGCGGGCCAGTGACATCCACCTGGAGCCTCAGGACGGGGAGATGGTAGTGCGTATGCGCATCGACGGACTGCTGCACAGGATGCTGACCGTCCCCGCCAATTTGCAGAATACCGTGATCTCCCGCCTGAAGATCATGGGCGGCATGAACATCTCCGAGCGCAAGATCCCCCAGGACGGCCGCGCTATGGTGCATATCCACCAGCACGAGCTGGACCTGCGTATCTCCTCCATGCCCACCATCTACGGCGAGAAGGTGGTGCTGCGTCTGCTGGACAAGTCCCGCCGCGACATCAGTAAGGAAGCCATCGGTCTCACCGGCGACGACCTGCGGAAGTATGAGGCCCTGCTGCAGAACAGCTCCGGCGTGATCCTTATCGTGGGCCCCACCGGCTCCGGTAAATCCACCACCATGTGCGCCATGCTGCAGGAGCTGTGCAGCGAGGAGACCAACATCATGACGCTGGAGGACCCCGTGGAATACGACATCCCCGGCGTCAGCCAGTGCCAGATCAATGAAAAGACCGGTATGACCTTTGCCGCGGGCCTGCGCGCCATCCTGCGCCAGGACCCCGATATCATCTCTGTGGGCGAGATCCGCGACGGCGAGACAGGTTCTATCGCCATCCGCTCCGCCATCACCGGACATCTGGTGCTGTCCACGCTGCACACCAATGACGCCGTATCCGCCATTCCCCGTCTGGTGGACATTGGCGTGGAGCCGTATCTTATCGCCAACGCCCTGCGCGGCGTCATCTCCCAGCGGCTGGTGCGGCGCATCTGTCCCCACTGCAAAAAGCCCCACCGCCCCTCCGACGAGGAGCTGTCGCTGCTGAAGCTGCCCGCCGATGCGGACATCACCTTCTACCGCGGCGAGGGTTGTCCCGAGTGCCGCCACACCGGCTTCCACGGGCGCCGCGCGGTGTTCGAGATCCTGACCGTCAATGACAGGCTGCGCCGCCTCATCAGCCAAGGCGCCGACTACGACGCGCTGCTGAAGGCCGCGGCTGACACCGATTTTACGTCCATGCGGGACAACTGCCGCGCACTGGTGCTCTCCGGCGAGACCACCGCTGCCGAGGCCGCCCGCGCCATCCACTCCACCATCGACTGAAGAGGAGCCTATGCTTTCACTGGATCAGCTCATTGAGAAGGCGCGCGCCATGCGGGCCTCCGACGTTCACATCGTCTGCGGCCTTCCGGCGAAGTGCCGCGTAGACGGAAACGTTACCGACCTCACCGGCGAGGTGCTCACCGCCGCCGACTGCGAGATGCTGGCCCGTGAGCTGGCCGGTGCGGAGTACGAGACCATGGCGGACATCGGCGAGCTGGACATGGCCCGCTCGTTCCCCGACGGGGGACGCACCCGCGTCAACCTGTTCCGCCAGCAGGGCAGCGTCTCCGCCGCCATCCGTCTGCTGGCCGACCATATCCCCTCGCTGGACGAGCTGTCCCTGCCGCCTGTGGTGGCGGATTTCGCCTCCTACCGCAGCGGCATCGTGCTGGTCACGGGCGAGACGGGCTCCGGTAAGTCCACCACGCTGGCGGCCCTGCTGGACCGCATCAACCACACCAGAAACGCCCACATCATCACGCTGGAGGACCCCATCGAGTACGTCTACGTGCCGGATCGCTGCATCGTGAACCAGCGGGAGATCGGCGCGGACACCCGCTCCTATGCCGATGGCCTGCGGGCCATCCTCCGCGAGGACCCCGATGTTATCCTCATCGGCGAGATGCGGGACCTGAACACCATCGAGACGGCGCTGACCGCCGCGGAGACAGGCCATCTGGTGTTCGCCACCCTGCACACCAACTCCGCTGCCGACGCGGTGGACCGCATGGTCAATGTGTTCCCCGCCGCCCAGCAGCAGCAGATACGTCTTCAGCTGTCCACTACCCTGCGGGCCGTCCTGTCCCAGCAGCTGCTGCCCCGGCGGGCCAGCGGCGGGCGCGTCGCCGCCTGCGAGATCATGGTCGTGACGGACGCCATCCGCAACCTCATCCGTGAGGGAAAGACCCCCCAGATCGAGAGCTTCATCACCCTGAGCGGGCGAAACGGCAGCATCACTATGGACCAGGCCCTGCGCCAGCTGGTGCAGCAGGGCACCGTGGCCTTCGACACCGCCGTGGCCTATGCCCGGGACCGCGAGGCGTTCCAGAACGCCCGCAGCTTCTGACCCTCCCCCCCTTCCGACACACAAAGCGAGGTGAACTTCCTTGACCACCTATAAGTACAAAGGCGTGTCCCCCGACGGCGCCAGGGTATCCGGCGTCATCAAGGCCTACGATGAGTTTGAGGCCGTGTCCCAGCTGCGGGAGACGTGCTCTGTGGTCACGAAGATCGAGGCCGTGCCGGAGCAGAAGGAGGGCGGCGTCAGCTTCGGCTCCCACCGCATCAAGGACAAGGAGCTGGCCATCCTCTGCTCCCAGTTCGCCATCATCCTGACCTCCGGACTACCCATCGACCGGTGCGTGGAGATGGTGGCGGCCCAGGCCCGCAGCCACGAGATCCAACGGGTGCTGGAGCACGTGGCCGAGGATGTCAGCGGCGGATACAGTCTGGCCCAGAGCTTTACCAACGCCGGCACCGCCTTCCCCGTCACGTTTGTCGAGACCATTCGGGCCGGCGAGCAGTCCGGCACGCTGGAGCTGTGCTTCGACCGGCTCCACAAATACTACGACAAATCCGCCAAGACCCACGCCAAGCTGGTCAGCACCCTGACGTACCCCGTGCTGGTGCTGATCGTGGCGGCCATTGTGTTCATGGTCATCATGCTGTTCGCTGTGCCCATGTTCACCTCCGCCTTTGCCGAGCTGGGCAGCGACCTGCCGCCCATCACCAGGGGGCTTATCGCCGTTTCCAACTTTTTCCTGCACTACTGGTGGATATTCGTGCTCATGATTCTGGCGTTCTGTATCGTGAGGCTGCTGCTGCGTCGCAGCGACCAGGGGCGAATGTTTCTGGCGGCAGGCAAGCTGAAGCGCTCCCCGCTGAAGCGGCTGCACCAGATAAATGCCTCCGCCCAGTTCGCCTCCACCATGGCCACCATGCTGGCCGCCGGTCTGCCCGTCACCCGCAGTCTGGAGGTGACGGCGGGCGTTATCAGCAACTACCTGTTTTCCGACTCCGTCCGCCGTGTGCGGCAGGGCGTGGAACAGGGCCGCGATCTGGCGGGCTGCATGGCCGCCGATCCCACATTTCCCCGTCTGCTGACGGAAATGACCGGCGTTGGCGAGCGCTCCGGCAACATGGAGCAGACCCTCACCGTCATCGGCGACTACTTCGACAACGAGGTCAGCGTCACCACCCAGCGGCTGCTGTCGTTGATGGAGCCGGTCATCACCATCGCGCTGGCGGTCATCACCGTCATTCTGCTGCTGGCCGTTTACCTGCCTATGTTCACCATGTACGGCAGCATCGCCTAAGTTCGTTGTATCCCGCCTTCCCTCAACCCTAAACAGGCGGCTACATAAATAAATTATTATATAGAAAGAGGACAAAAGACATGATTTCCAAGCTGCTTAAGAAGAATGAAAAGGGCTTTACCCTGATGGAGATGCTGATCGTTGTGGCCATCATCGCCGTGCTGATCGCCATCGCCATCCCCACCTTCACCGCTTCCCTGAACAAGGCCAAGGTCGCCACCGATGAGGCCAACATCCGCGCCGGTTACGCCTCCGCCATGGCCGAGCTGATCGCCGGTGATACCGACGTTGCTGACGGCGCCACCCTGTACCTGCAGAAGGACGGCTCCGTGGCCGCCACCGGCACCAACGACTACACCTGCCAGGGCAAGCCCGGCGCCGATGTTGAGATCGCCGGTCAGTCCGTCGCCGCTTGGGATAAGGGCCACAAGGTCGTCTACACCTTCGACGCCGCTGCCAACCACTTTGCCATCTCCACCGAAGCCGGCAACTAAGCGAACCTGCTGAAGTACTTACAACCCATGCAAACACACATTACTCTGCACCACAGGAGCCGGGGGGTTGCGGCTCCTGTGGTGCGGGTATCCAAAAGGAGACTGCCATGCTGCATCTGACCCCTGCCTTCACCGTCTACTGCTGCTTTGTAGCGGCGCTGCTGGGCGCGTGCATGGGCAGCTTCCTCAACTGCATGGCATGGCGCGTGGTACACGGGGAGTCCGTGCTCCGCGGCCGCTCCCACTGCGATGTGTGCGGGCATGTGCTGACGGCGGGGGATCTCATCCCTGTGGTCAGCTATCTTGTTCACAGGGGCCGCTGCCGCTGGTGCGGCGCGAAGCTGTCGGCCCGCCATGTGTGGGGCGAGGCTGCCGCAGCGGTGACGTTCACGGCCCTGCTCCTGCGCTATGATATTTCGCTCCAGATGCTTGAAGCGCTGCTGCTGGCCTGCGTGCTGCTGGCCTGCGCGTTCGCGGATCTGGAGGGGTATATCATCCCCGACCGCTTTGTGGCGGTGGGGGCCATCCTGCGCATCCCGTTTTTCTTCCTGCTGCCCGACCCGAAGGGGCAGGCGCTGGACGCCCTGCTGGGCAGTCTCGCCGTGGGCGGCGGGCTGCTGGCGGTGGTGCTGCTGTACGAAAAACTGCGCAAAACCGACGCCATGGGAGGCGGCGACATCAAGCTGCTGTGCCTCACCGGCCTGTATCTGGGCTGGATGAAGAACCTGCTGTGTCTGCTGCTGGCCTGTGTGCTGGGCATTGTATTTGCCCTGGTCACCCTGAAGCGCCGCGGCACGGAGGGGGACGCACGGCTCATCCCCTGGGGGCCCTCCATCTCGGCCGCCGCCATTCTGACGCTTCTGTGGGGCGACGCCATCACCGCCGCCTATCTGAGTCTGTTCTGAAAGTGAGGTATTGCCTATGACCGGAAATATCGTCTCTTTTGATATCGGTTCCGCCCAGATCAAGCTGGTCTGGTGCGCCGGAGGCGTCTGTAAGGCCGCCGTCTCCGCGCCGGTGCCCGATGGGCTGGTGCGGGGCGGCACCATCGTATCCATGGACGCCATGGCCGATCTCCTGCGCCAGCTGGTCAAAGAAAATAACCTGCCACGCAGCGCGCAGGCCGCAGTGATCCTGCCGGCCCCGCTGGTATTCACCCGCATCACCGAGCTGCCCCCCATGACCGAAGGCCAGCTGACGTATAACCTGCCCTTCGAGTTCAAGGACTACCTGACCCAGGAGAAGAGCCGCTACTACTTTGACTACGCCGTGCAGGAGCTGGTTCGCGGCGAGGACGACAGCGTCACCCGGATGAAGCTGTTCGCCTGCGCCACCCTGAAAACCACCATCGAGGACTACCGCAGCATGATGAACCGCGCAGGCTTCAAGCTGAAGCTGGCCCTGCCGGAGGAGGCGGCCTACGCCGCGCTGCTCACCGACTGCATCCGCCGCACCCAGCCGGAGAGCCGGGACTACTGTCTGGTGGACGTGGGTCACGCCGGTATCCGTATGTTCATCCTGCGGGACGACCGGTTCATCACCCGCCGCACCATCGATCTGGGCATGCTGGACCTCATCCGCTCCATCTCCGAGCGGCAGGGCGTGGATGAACACATCGCCCTGACCCACATGCTGTCCAATTACGAGGGTGCCATGACGGACCCTGCCAGCATGGATCTGTACCACCGGATGGCGGCGGAGATCACCAAGGCCGTCAACTTCTATAACTACAACAACCGGCAGCAGGCGCTGCGCCGCGTGTACCTGTGCGGCGGCGGCGCGGCGGTGGGCCACATCGGCGACGCCATCCGCGAGGTGGCGGATCTGGAGATACTGCCCGCAGCGGACCTGATGCCGGACACCGGCTCGGACACCCCGTGGCTCTACACCAGAGCTCTGGGCTGCGCCCTGCAAGCGTAAGGAGGCCGCACTGCTATGAAAAAAGACAACAGCGCAAAGGGCCTCCCCGTCAAGGCGTCCAAATATCCCACCAAGCGCACCGTGAATCTGGCCCAGCGGGAGTCCCACTCCCGCAGCACCCTGACGCTGACGCTGGGGCTGGTGCTCATCGTAGTGCTGAGCTTCTGCGTGGCCAATTTCGGCGTACTGCGCCAGCTGGACCGTCAGCGGGCGGCAGAGGATGCCTACAACACCGTGCATTCCCAGTACACCCAGATGCAGCAGGCGCTGGCGGACTACGACAACGTGGAGCTGCAGTACCGCACCTACTCCCGCACGTGGATGCAGGAGGAGGACTCCCCGTTCTACATCCCCGTGGACCGGCTGGAGGTGCTGGACCTGCTGGAGGGGTATCTGATGCCCTACGGCACGGTGAAAACCGTGCTGGTGGAGGACGATGTGGCCATCATCACCATGTCCGGCATGGATCTGGAGCAGATCTCCGCCATGTTCCAGCGGGTGCAGCAGCAGCCCATCGTCAAGAGCGCATCGCTGACCATCGCCGCCACGCCCCGGCTGTCCCGTACCGATCTGCTGGATTTCTCCGTGACCATCACGCTCCAGCCCGCGGATAAGGAGGCTGCCGCATGAGACATGTTTTTACCACCCGCGAAAAGGTCCTGCTGGTGATTTTGGCCGTGCTGGTCATCGCCGTGGGCTACTGGAAGCTGATCCTCACCCCCATCAACGACTCCATCGCCGACCTCAACGCCCAGACCGCCTCGGAGCAGGATGCCATCCTGACCAACAGCGCCAGGTTGTCCCGTATGCGCCAGATGCAGCAGGAGTTGGAGACGCTGCTGGCCGATCCCGACGCCAAGCCGCTGCCGGATTATGACAACTCCGAGCGGCTGCTGGTGGAGCTGAACACCATCCTGTCCGGCACGGTGGACTACACCCTGAGCTTCGGGGACACCTACCTGCTGGAGGACGGCGGCAGCATCATCTGCCGTCCCATCTCGCTGGAATATACCTGCGGCTCCTACACCGCCGCACGGACTGTGATGGATGCGCTCCACGGCAGCGATTATGTCAACCTCATCTCCGATGTGACCCTGGATCTGGACGCCCAGCACGGCACCAGGGTGAACCTCACCATCACTTATTTCGAACTGCAAAGCACCGGCAGCGCATCCTGACACCCTGCGCTGCCGCGCGGCTTTTCACCGGCTTGTTTTATCAGGACTTGTTTTACAGGAGCAGAGCATGACCCGTCTTACCTGTCATCACAACAAAACAATGCGGAGCAAAACGGCAAGCGCCGGCTTCACAATGGTCGAGCTGCTGGCTGTGGTCGGCATTCTGGCCATTGTGGGCCTTATTGCCGTTTTTTCTCTTGGCCGCCTGCGCCTTGACCTGCGCCAGCGGGAGCTGGACAGTAAAGCGGAGCTCCTGTACACCGCTGCTCAGAAGCAGATGGCGGAGCTCCATGCCGCCGGCTGGGAGGACTGGTACCAGCCCGGCACCGACGGTGTGGTGACCATGCCCTTCCCGCCCTCCGACGCGGACGAGGAATCCCAGAAAACCACGTTCTGCTACGTGCTGGCCAACACCGCCGCCGAAAAGGAGACTACGGCGGCAGCCGCCATCCTGCCCATGTCCGCCGTGGACGCGGAGCTGTGGGACGGCTGCTGGTACATCGAGTACGCACCGGACAGCGGCAGCGTCTACGCCGTGTTTTACAGCGCCTCTCCCCTGCCGGACCCCAATACGCTGGACGACTACCGCAGCTATCAGTACCGCCGCCGCATGGGCGCGAAGGTGGGCTACTACGGCGGCGATATCGCCCAGGCCCAGCAGACCGGCACGCTCCAGCCCTCCCTGACCATCGAGAATGCGGAGAAGCTCACCGCCACGTTCTACTGCAACCGGCCCACGGAGCAGCCTATCACCCTGACCATCCAGCTGTCCGACGGCATCAGCACCTACACGAAAAAGCTGGCCCAGAGCCAGCTGTACCAGCAGGGCAGCCGCCTGTACCGCTATACCTGGGTGCTGGATGATCTGACCCGCGACAGCACGCGGTTCTATGCCCAGACCGGCGGCAAGCTGCTGTGCGGCGTACCCATCACCGTGACGCTCACCGCCAGCAGCGACGATCCGCTGGTGGATCAGGTGTCCGTCTCCGCCGTGACCAACGGCCTGTTCGACGATCGCACGGACTATGGCACCGACAGCGCCACCGCCCTCATCTCCTGCGGCCGCCACCTGCAGAATCTGGACGCCGCCTCCCATGCGGCATCCACCATCACCTCCGCCGTGCAGATCAGCGACATCTCCTTTACGGACGATACCACCGATGATAAGGACTGGTACTCCTGCTATGGGCCGTCCTTCACGCCGATCACCAATCAGAATCTCACCCGGTACACCGGCCTTTCCCAGTTAGAGGGCAGCACTGCCGTACAGTCCTCCATCTATGGGCTCACCGTGTCCTCTGCCAGCACAGCGGACGTGGGACTGTTCTCCAGCTTCGCCGGAAGCATCGACCACGTGACCCTCACTGGCGTGAAGGCTACTGCCGCCGCCGGTGCGGCAGGCGCTCTCATTGGCCGCGCCAGCGGGGCCGTCACCATCAGCGACTGCGCCGTGTACCTCAACGCACGGCGGGGCGACCTCACCGGTATGACCGCCGAGGATGCCGCCGGTGTGCCCGCCCGCATCACCGGCGGGCAGGCAGGCGGGCTGGTGGGTGTGTCCGGTCAGGAGCTCACCATCCGCGGCAGCTTCGCCGCCACCACCGTCAGCGGCAGCGCCAATGCCGGCGGACTGGTGGGCTATGCAGGCGCTCATGTCTCCGTCACCGGCTCCTACGCCGACTGCTACCTCACCGCGCCCGTCACCGGCGGATTGGTGGGCGGCGCGGCTCAGGGGGCTTATACCACCCTGACCAACTGCTACGCCGTGGGCTATCAGACTGCCGGGACCCGCGCTGCCGGTCTGGTCAACGGCACGCTGGACCGCGCCGAGGCCACGTACAGCGCCTGCGCCTTCTACGGCGACGCACAGGACATCTATACCACCGCCGTGGGGCTGGCCGGAAGCGCCGCCACGGCCATCGACCACGTATTCTATCTGCGGGGCGACCTGTCCGACAACTACACGGCGCTGGAGGGCACCGACGGCCGCACCTACGACCAGCTGTGCAGCGATGCATTCCGCGCCGACATCAACCGGCTGTACGGCGTGTTTACCGCGCCCTCCGGCAGCGACAGCCATCCCTACAACCTGCTGAATCAGGGCCTGAGCACCTACTCCTACCCCCGACTGACAGCGCTGGAGCACTACGGTGACTGGCAGGCCCAGTTTGAGTCCGACGCGCTGGTGTACTACGAGGTATACAGCGACGGCACCTACGGCTTCTTCGGCGGCAATGTGGACAGCCTGTCCGAGACAAAGACCATCGTGGGCGACGGCTACGCCGTGGCCCTGTCCCAGCAGCCTGCCGCAGGCTGGAGCCTTACCGTCTCCTGCGGTACGTCCAGCATCACCCTGACCTCCGCCAGCACGCGGCACACCGCCTACTACAACGGTGAGGCCTATTATCTGTTCCCTGTGACGTTCCCCGCCGCCGTGACGGCCCCCTCCGGCACCCATGCCGCCTTCCGGCAGGAGGTGACAGTGGGCAGCCGCACCTACTACTTCAACCCCTACTTCGCCAAGAGCGTCACCACCGGCACCGGTACGCCCGATACCATCTATCTCCGCACCGCACGCCATCTCTACGCTCTGAGCCTGTACTACACCAACTACGCCGCCGGTACCGGCTCCAGCACCTATCTGCAGGAGCGGGACATCGACTACGCCGCCTATGACTGGTCCGGCTACACGGCCTACACCAGTGTCCGGCAGCAGGCGCCCATCGACAGTGCCAACGGCTTCGCGGCCCAGTACGACGGCGGCGGCCACACCATCACCGGCGTATCCTTCGTGTCCGACAGCCGCGGCAGCATCGGTATGTTCGCCACCGTAGCCCGCAGCGGCCAGGTACGCAATACCGTGCTGATGGCCAGCGGCAGCGAGGCCGTGCGGGTGTACGGTCAGCTGAACGGCAGCACCGTCCGCACCTATGCAGGCGTGCTGGCCGGGCGGAACTACGGCATTATCGCCAACTGCGCCGCCTCCGGCTACGGCTTCGTGGGCTCCTCCGGCAGCCGCGACTACGGCCTGGTAGCCTACAATTACAGCACACTCTATATCGGCGGGCTGGTGGGCGGCAACTTCGCCAGCGGCTCGTCCCGCAACGGCTCGCTGGGTATCTTCTCCAGCGAGGCCAACTGCCCCTCCGTCATTGTCTCGGCCTACAACGCCTCGGTCTATGCCGGCGGGCTGGCCGGTGTCAACAACGGCGCCATCCAGTCCTCCTACGCGCTGGGCTCCCTGTTCGCCAAGGACGTCCGCAGCAGCACCGTGTGGCTGAGCGGCTTCGCCGGAAGCAACAACGGCGGCAGTCTGCGCTACTGTTACAGCGCCACGGCTCTGACCGCCGCCGGTGAGGCGGAGGTCTACGGCCTGACCCGTATCGGCGGCGGCGCGCTGGAGTGCTGCTACCTCAACGGCGGCACCTACTCCTACGGCGGGCACCTGTACGCCTACAACACCGCCGCCAACAGCTTCAGCAGCAGCGCCGCGGGACGGCCCATCACCGGCGCGGATCTGGAAAAGCTGCGGCTGTCCGGCTTCTCCCGCGCCGCCGTCACCCGCTACGACGGCACGGACAGCTATCCCTACCCTGCCGTGGTCCGCAATGACGCCAATCGCGTCGTTCACTACGGCCAGTGGCCCACGCTGGAGCACATCGGCACGCTGGGCGTGTTCTACTGGGAGTATGAGTCCGGCGGCAGCGCCGGTTATCACCTGAGCTATGTGGGTACCGACGACGGCACCCCCATCTCCGGCAGCTCCCTGTGTACCCAGCACAACGATGGCGGTGTGGTGACGCGCTACGGCTACGGCTACTTCTGCGCCACGGATACCGTCACTTCCGCCGCCGACATCAGCTATCGATTCACCAACTGCCGTACCGGCACACGCCGCAGCGAGGTGGAGCAGGCGCTGGCCGCCCAGATGAAGGGTTACTCCTTTGTGGCCTTCGAGACCGGCCCCGTCAGCCGGACGGCCGGTGACGGCTCTGTCAGCTGGACCCGCGAGGATACCATGTACCTCACCGGCGCCGACGTCAACAGCCAGTGGACCCTGTCTTACGGCGGCGGCAGCTACACCTACTCGGTGTGCCCGTTCTTCGCCGATGCCATCACTCTCACCGGCGTCAGCATCGACGGCATAGGCTCCCTGCCCGTAAGCGCGGCGCTGCCCGGGGCCGAGGCAGACAGCGCCTACGAGATCCGGTCCGTGTCCCAGCTGCAGAATATCAACTGGAACTACGGCACCCTCTCCACGGATCACTACGTCTCCGGCTCCACCGACAACAACATCACCAAGTACCCCTATCTGGGCAGCTATCGCAACTCCGTGTCGCCGGGACAGGACAACTTCACCAATGAGACCCGCCGCTACTGGGTCCAGAGCCATGACGTGGACGCCGTTGCCGAGGGACTCGGCGGCACCGACGACCATCCCTTCACCCCTATCGGCAGCATGGTGGACACGGCTCACGTGGACAATGGCGCCAATTCTCAGCCCTATGCGGCCTATTTCGCCTCCAACTACGACGGTGACGCCTATACCATTCGGAACATCCAGATCCGGAGTACCGCCCAGTGCATAGGTCTGTTTGGCTTCACCGTGGGTGCTGACCTGAAGGACATCATCATGTACTCCGATCAGGGCAACGAGGTGATCAACGACGCCGCAGGCACTCATTGGTACGCCATGGGCGGTCTGGTGGGCTTCGCCGGCGCCGGTAAGAATGGCGCATCGTTCACCAACTGCTCCGTGTCCGGCTACATCATCCGCGATCTGCGGGCCAATAACCCCGGTTGGGGCGGCGGCTGCGTAGGCGGTCTGGTGGGCGCCACCAACATGAACATCACCGGCTGCTCCGCCGTGACGGACATTATCATCAACATCGGCTACGATATCGGCTATCGGAACCTTCGTGTGGGCGGTATCGCCGGTGTATGCCGCGCAACGCTGGATAAGTGCTATGCCGGCGGCTCCATCCAGGCAGAGGAGATGCGCAATAACTACAACGGTACCGGCAGATCCACCAATATCTGGGTGGCCGGTCTCGTGGGCGGCGTCATCCTCCGCGATCAGGGCAATCTGGAGAGCAGCATGGGTACTACCAGCAACCCGCTGACCGTGCAGAGCTGCTACTCCTATGTGAAGCTTCCCACGACTACCAACGCCAAGACCCATGTGGTCGCCTCCTTTGCCATCGCCTCCAACGGTGAGATGCTGCACTCGTTCTCCATCCGGTACAACAGCAATGGCATCCAGTACACCATCCCCAACCCCCACGCCATCATCCGCAACTGCTATTGTCTGACCAGCGCCGTGGTGAATACCAATGACTATACCAGCTTCCGGAATCTGTCTGACGCGGACTGGAAGGCGGGCAAGAACATCAACATGAAGGATACCTCCGATGTCCGCCGCGTAGTGCTGACCAACGACCGCTCCCCCTACATCTCCTATCAGGATATGGCAGATCCTGATAAGCTGGCTGCATGGCTGAACAATGGCGTCTCCGCTTCTCCCCTGACCTTTGATTTCGTCACCGTGGAGGAGAATGGCGTCCGCATCGACGGCAAGTACAGCTTCCCCGGTGCTGACGCCGGACGGCTGGACGGCCTGAACTATCCCTTCCCCACCATTCTGACCCAGCTGGATGCCTTTGGCCGCACGGTCAACGTCCACTACGGCCCCTGGCCTATGCACGGCCTGTACTGGGAAAGCACCAGCGCCGACCTGGATCTGTTCGCAGATCGCGGCGACGGACGTCTGCCCACCCTGACGGTGGGGCTATACCCCGAAAACAACGCCGTCAACACCGGCCAGACACCTGCCGTTACTCTGCTGAACGAGGATGGCACGCCGGCGGATGACACCCTCATCGGCAGCACCGCCGTGGCGGCCTATGACGCCGCCAACGGCTGCTGGCAGGTGACGTTCACCGCCTCCGCCGCCGGTGGAGAGGGTGTGGTGGTGGCAAGGGCCTCCCTTGGCAGCTACACCGCCGACCTCACCATCCGCGTGGGCGCGGTGCTGTCCCTGACCCACGACAAGCCCGCCGGTGTCACCGTGCGCTACGGCGCACCCTCCGAGACCGTGACGCTGTCCCTGCGGGACAGCCACGGCGATCCCGTCACCGCCGACGCCGCCAAGGGCGAGACCATCGGGTGGTCCGTGGCGGCGGAGACGCTGGCCGACGGCACCGCCGTGGTAGAATGCGACGCTGCGGACATCCGTGCCGTCGCCGGTCAGGCCGGTGATTTCACCCTGCCGGTAACGGGCTTCGCCGCAGGCGACTCCGCCATCACCGTGACGTGTACCTACACCTATCTGGAAAACGGCGTGCCCAAGCGTATCCAGTCCTCCACCATCATCAGTGCCCGTTCCCTCCGCGACGCGGTGGGACTGGTATACGATGTGGAGGAGGACACGGTGCTCCGCACCACCGTCAACGGCGTGTACCTGCCCTGCGAGGGCACCGGCAGCACCGAGGGCGGCGATGTCACCGCGCCGGGCTTTGAACGCCAGACCGGCAGCCTGTATCTGTTCGCCGGAAATGCCTACACCGATCTGAATGACTTCACCGTGGATCTCAGCGGCCTTACCGCTGTGGACAGCGGCGGCAACGCCCTGGACGGCACCCGATGGGCCATTTACGCGGGCGACGTGATCGAGGCGGACGACTATCGATACCGTCTGCTGACGGTGGAGACGGATCAGCCGCGGCGCCTGTACATCAGCGGCACCGTGACCCTGCGCCGGAATGGCGTGACATACCAGCTGACGCTGACCAACTACCCCTGCGGGGCGGCCCCCGCGCCATAAGAAATGAAAGGCAGGTGACACCGCATGGATGCGCTGCGCCGAAAATTACATGACCAGCGGGGCGTGTCCATGCTGATGGCCCTGCTGCTGATGCTGGTGGCCCTGATGGTCAGTGCCGTGGTGGTGGCAGGCGCTTCCAGCGCCGTGTCCGCCCTGCGCACCGACCAGAAGCAGGAGCAGGCGGCCCTGACCGTAACATCCGCGGCGGAGCTGATCCGAAACAGCTTTCTGGCGTCGGACATGAAGTACGTCAGTACCACTGTCAGCTATGAGTTCTACTACAACCCTAATCAAAATACCTCCAGTACCACCACCCAGACCATTCCCGCCGAGCTGGCGTTCAGCGACTTCGCCAACTACGCCATCGGGCGGCTCCGCGATGGGCAGCCGGTGCTGAACCGCGTCTATACCTTCCACCTGGAGGACGATCGTGTCAGCGATGTCACCGCTACGTTCTCCATGACCTACGACACGCTGGACAGCGGCGAGACCAGCTACGTGCTGACGGCGGCGCTGGAGAGCACGGATCCCGACGCGCCCTACCGCATGACGCTGGTGATGCCCAGCGCTGTCACCACCAGCACCTCTGTCAACGACCAGCGCTTTTACAAGATGACCACCACCATCGAGACCATTTCATGGACCGATGGCGGCACCATCCATCGAAAGGAGGCGGGCTCATGAAAAAGCTGCGCTCCCGCAGGGGTGAAACACTGGTGGAGACGCTGGTATCCCTGCTGATCGTGGTACTGGTGATGGCCTTTCTGGCCACATCTATCGTGGCGGCCACCCGCGTCAACGCCAAGATGCGGGACGCGGACGTGGCGGTGCGCTACGACGGCATCTCGGAGCCGGCCAGCCTCACCGTGTCCTTCGGACGCGGCGCCAGCTCCTTCACCGTCCCCGTGGAGAAATACACCACAGAGAACGGCTACTGCTACTACACCTACGACGGCAATTGACCTGCCGCCGCGCATCGCCGGAACAGGAGGTACCTGCCCGTGAAACAGAAGAAGAAAGCCGGCCTGACCATGGTGGAGCTGCTGTGCGCGCTGGCAGTCCTGCTGCTGGTCGCCGCCTGCATGGTGGTAGGCGTATCGCTGGCGGTCCGCAGCTATGACCGCTCGCTGGCCAGCTCGGAGGCCCAGGTGCTGTGCGCCACGCTGCAGACCACGGTCAGTGACGAGCTGCGCTACTCCGGCACCCTGTTCTACGACCAGACCGGTCGTCTCACCGGCTTTTTCAGCCAGGAGCACGGCGGCGAGGACGCCAAGGACGGCTTCCAGACCGATGAGAACGGCCAGATCCTGCTGGGCGGCACCAAGCTGCTGCCCAAGAAAGCGTATCCCCACGGCCTGCGGGCTGCGGTGGCGGTGGACTACGACAGGGCCACCCGCCTGTTCTCCGTTACCGTGACGGTGACGGATGCGCAGGGCGCGGAGCTGTCGTCCACATCGTTCCAGGTGGAGAAGCTCAACGCCTCCGACGAGGTCGTGGCGGGCTCATGAGAAAAATAAAAAGAGGGACACGGCGGCCAAGTGACCGCCGTGTCCC